>OGDF01004903.1_pt1 | contig 14665 bp, 17 predicted proteins | sample 1570141 | NCBI WGS metagenome assembly OGDF01 (sample SAMEA4370581, study PRJEB24528) | human gut metagenome | reverse complement strand
CACTGTAAGGGACTTTCACCCTCGAGTTGTTGCCCATGCTGGGCACACTTAAAAAGGTGGCAGTTAATTAATAACTTACCACCTAAAAATTCTTAAACTGGAATACTTATGCTATCACAACATCATTTTTTTCAAGTTTAAAATACCTACCAGTTTCTTTGAAAAAAACTACGTTTTTTGCATTCTGCGCCTTTAATATTTTTAGATATGCATCACTTATATCCTTTTCTTTACATATCTTTTCCATAATATCTAAAGGTAATTTTTCACCACCATAATATGTTGTATATGGCTTTGTATATACTTTTTTAGTATCAATATCGTAACTAACACCATTTATTACAACAGCTTCCTTTTCTACAGTTACTTCTCTACAACCATATACAGCCATTATATTTCGATCTTTTAATAATCTTTCTTTTAATGTTTCAAAAATTTGAAATTTTGATACATTAAAAACTGATCTATCTGTTCTATCAAAACTATACATCAGCCCAATGTGATTTTCATAAACACACTCAACTCCTTCCACTTTGGTTTCTTTACAGCTTACATTTAATGCTGACATGACTTTACCTCCAATTATGTTGTAATATATTTTTATGTATTCTATATTATACACTAGCATTTAAATATTGTCAATTTTTATTACATAACTTGACAAATTATCACAAATTTCGACAAACTATCACAATTTTAACAATTACATTTTTTTAATTTGCTATATTGAGTGTATCTTTTTTATTTAAATTTTCTATTCCTTCAATATCATAATAAGTTACAGGTGTATCTCCAACTATTACTGTTTCTGCTATTAAAAGTTCATTTGTAAATGTTTTTGTCTCTGTATAAAAAGGTGCCAATATTTTCATAGATACTTTTATTTCAATTATAATATTATGCTTAGTTTGGTTAATCCCTGCCTCTTTAAATTCAGATTTTATTTTTGCTTCTACATCTCCAACAGGTATTGTTTTTAAATTAATTTTTATTCCATGTCCACCAAAAAGTTTTACACCAATAAGTGATCCAAATGGAATAGTTATTTTACTTTCTGAATTTTCATCTAATTTTTCTTGAACATCTAATAATACAAGGTTTGTTAGTTTGTTTATCTTAGTAGTATTAGCAACAAGTGCTATTATCTTATTATCATTATCTTTTTTTATATCAACTAAATTTTCATATTCTGTAGTTTCTAAATATTTATATACTGAACTACTACTAGTTCTTAATGCTATCATTCTAGCATTAGACTCACAAAGTGCAGATATTGTTGGTTGCAAATTTTTATTAAATAAATAGGTAACTAGTACTATTGGAAGTACAATTGTAAAAAAAAAGACAATTAGCCTTTCAAAGCTAATTTGTCTTAATGTAAATAAACAATACTTAAGTTTCATAAATTCACCTAATAATCAAAATTTTTTGACCAACATCAATTTTATCTGGATCAACTATATCATTAATTTTTACTATTTTATCAATGCTTGTTTTATACTTTTTGGCTATTTTCCATAAACTATCACCAGGTTTTACAATGTATACATTTATACTGTCTATATTACTAAAGTCTAAATCTCCGTCTTCAATTTTATCAATTATATTAAAATCTAAAACATTTTGAATGTTTGTAAGTATATCTATAGACATCTTAGCTTCAATATCATTACCGCTTTGTGTTACATTAATACTATCCAAATCCAATTCAATATTTGCCTTAAATCCACCAATTAAATTATCAATATCATACTTTTCATTTACCAAAATATCAACAGTCTTTGAACTAAGTTCGTTTGTCTCAATATCTTGAAGTAATAAATTTAATTTTGCATTTCCATCAAGTTCTACAGTTGCTCCATTTATATTTGCATTTATGTAACTAGTATCTAGTGTATAATCGATTAATCTTGTATTTTGTGGCAATATATTTGTTATATTTTCTTTTACTTCAATTATTTTACTTTCTATAGCATTACTAGATACAGCTTCAACCGTTTCTACATCATACTCTAGTTCTTTTTCCTTGCTATAAAAATCTTCAACATATTCAACACTCTCTTCCTCGTACATAGTTACATCAGTGTCAATTTGATAGTCAATACTAAATGTCTTTGTAGTAGTTATTTCAGGATTTAATTTTATATTAAAATCTTGTATTATATACTTTATATCAAATTTTGATTTATCATTAATATTTTCAAGTTCAATCATAGCTGAAAATGGAACATCTAAATTCATATTTTTTACATTTTCAACTTCTCCCTCACATAAGTACACTATTTTTAATGATATATCGCCTTTTACCATTATTTTATTATAGCTTTCTTTATATTCCGTATTACAGATTTTCGGCTCTACACTTAATATCTCAAAAAAGTCTTCAGCATCTTTTGGTAACATTACTTCTTCTTTTGAAGCAATTATACTATGTTTATTTTGTAAAATATTACAAAAGTTCTTTTCACACATTTTACATTCAATATTGCTATCTTCATCGAAATTTTTTATTAAATTTATATCTACTTTGCAAGTAGCTTTTACATTGAAAACTATTTCAGCTTTTATTGCCATCTTTCTTTCATTTGGAAGTGAAAAAATTACATTTTTGCACTTTGGTATAATCCTTACATCCATAGAGTTATCCACATTTTGAACATTTATAACCTCAGTATATGGATAACTTACAAAAAGTCCCCTATTTATATACTTATCATCATTTACTTTATAGATTATAAAATAGTTTAATTTTCCTATAATTTTTATTTTTCCTTGCAAGATCTCATAATTACTAACATATGGTGTTACTAATACATTTACTATTTTTATTGCATCAGGTTTTGTATCAGGAACTATTATATCTTGTTCAATCCAAGAACTTACCTCGTCATTTATTTGACATTTATTTAAACATATATTTTTTGTTTGCATATTAACTAACATTTTTTATCCCCCTTAAATACTTTAGTACACTATATGAGAAAATTTAAAAAAATATGCAAATTTATATTTATAAAAAATATTTTAAGTATTAATTAAAATATATTAAAATAAGTAACAATATTATTTTTTTTTAATAATATATAGTAGTTAAATAATATATAAACATAATAATTTAAAATATTATTTAACATTAGATAATTTTTTAATATAATAACAATAATAATACTATATATAATCTCCTTGAATTTTATTGCAGAGTACTATAACTTAGTGCTCTGCTTACAATAGTTTTAGCATCTCATTTGTTATTTTTGCTACATTTGTTCTTGATAAAAAACCAGTACTTATTTTTCTTTTATTATTTGTTGAAATGTATATCTTAATCATGTATATATTAAATAATGAATTAATAGGTGTTGTAAACTTTTCAATATACACAATTTTTTTGGTCAATATCACTACTTTTTTTGTAATGAATATTCCACTAGTTATCATTATCATTTTATCTTTTATTAAGATTTTAACATAATTATATAATAATATAGGTAAGACTAAACCAATAATTATATTCATATAAATTATATACGGTGAAACTCTAAGATAAATTAATATTGTATCAAGTATCATATTTACAATTACTGCCGTTAAAAAGTAACTTACTAGTGCAAACTTAGATGAATGTTTAATATCTTTTCTTTTTGGATTTTTTTCGTCTAATATATTAGTTAATTCATTATTTTTAAATATGATTTTTAAAATTTTAGGTGTTTCTTTTTTAGATACCATAGGAATTAAAAAATTAAGCTCATCTTTTTTACTCAAACTTCCACTACAAAGTATTTTTATAGTATTAAATTTAAATATCTTAGAAATTAATGTTTCATTTCTTTCAAATGCATTTATATACTCATCAAATATGACATACGACTTTGTAGTAATTTTACCGTATTTTATAAGTATTGCACCATCTACCTTTTTTAATCTGTAATCACTATATTTTATATAACTACTTATCATGCTGTATAAAACAGGAAGTGCAATTGTAAAAATAGTGATTAAAAATCCAATTAAATTATGTAAAATTTCATTTAGTATCGTTCCTTTTACTACCATGCCAAGAATAATATAAAATATATTTGAAATAACAATTATATTTCCAATAGATATATTAAGCAAGCTATGTATAAAAATATTTGATGAATTTATCTTTAATGAAAATATACTATAGTCGTCCATATTTTCTATGTTTTCATAACATTTTAGTTTTTTAGATAGTATATATGATTTTAGTTTTTTAACTTCTTCTTTTTTTAAGACTATATTTAAGTCTTCTTTATTGTTTTCAAATTTTTCAGTATATATTTTTAATCTGCAAACATTAAAAATTTTTTCAATTATATTTTGTTCAACCACAAAACCTGTTATGTTAGAAATAAAAAATTCAGATAATTCTACTAAAATTAAACTTCTATATACAATTATTTTGTCTTTATCAAATAATATGTTAGTCATTTTCCAATTTATAAAATTATATATTAAAACAAATAATAGAAATGCTAGAAATAGAAATAATAAAACGTAACTATTTAATAAATTTCCATATTTATTTATTTTTGAAACAATTAATGCAAAATTTGTTATTATAAGTACTGAAATTAGCCAAGTAAACTTTAAAGAATTGTCAACTACACTTATTTTTTCAGGTTTTATGATGCTTTCTTGCAAATAATCATATGAATTAACACCTCTATTAATCTTTTTATTAATCTTACTATTACTCATTTAAATATCTCCTATTATTTTAGAATTTATTTTATTATATACTTTTTCTAAGGACTTTTCATCTAGCATATAAATTTTTATATTTCCAGCTTTTGTTGATAAAATTAATGTTGAAATTTTAAAAATTCTACTTATTATATTCTTTTTTACTTCCAGCTTATAAATATTTTTAAAAGTTACAATTTTTGTACTGGTTATAAATATACCAGATCTTGACTCTACCTTTTTATTATCTATATAATAACCAAAACTTTTATAAATAAGCTCTGGTATACGTATAATTAATATTATTGTTATTATAGTTACTATAAGAGTTAATCCAGAAAATAAATATACATATTTTGGGAAATCAAAATACTTTAATAAAGCACATGTACATACACACATAATAAGATAGGCTATATACATTAAAATGATAAGACAAACTACATATTCCTTAGATTTTACTGAAATTTTATTATATTCCATCTTAATTCTCCTCTTAATATATAATTATTTTTTGTAATAATTTTTATATAATTCATTTTTACATAATTATATATTTATTTTTAATTATTTTTAATTATTTTAAATTTAACTAAAATTATACATGATAAAAGATTACTAAATCTATGAATAAATATATTAATTATAGCAAAATAGAAGTGAAAATAAAAATAAAAATAAAAATGAAAATGAAAGTAAACATAAAAGTGAAAATAAAACTTAAGTTAATTTATTAAATTACAAAAAAGTGATGAAAAAATAGCAAGAAAAAATGCGACAAAAAAAGTACCTAGCAACATCTAGATACCTGTTACTAAAAAATATAGTAACTATCCCCTTATAATCACCTACTAAAGTCTTGTATACTTTGGATTTGAAAAATCATAATTGGTAAGCAAATTACCATCAACCGAACTAAGTTGCAAATTATTTGTAACCAAATCGGTATAACTATAAGACAGTTTATTATCTGTTTCTGTTTCTTTTACGACAAAAAGGTTAGGATATGTACTGTCAATAACTCCACGACGACAGACACACTTATTTCTACCAACATTAGTCCTTAATAATATCTCTTGACCAACATAAGTTTCGACTTCTCTTTTAATTTTTGATAGTGAATCTTTTGAAACCATACAATATCACCCTAAGCCCCTCTGATACAGATTATAGCACTTTTAAAAGTTAAAGTCAAAGGACAAATTTCATCAAATTTTCACATTATTTCATAAATATGTAAACAAAAAAATGGCAATCAAACATTGCAATTGTATTTGATTACCATTCTTTTATATTTTTACATTTTTGTTACAATTATTTACACTATTTTTTACTATTTATGTATTCAATTGCCTTTTTTAACTGTGTATCTTTGTCTTTTTCGATTACAGAAAGATTCTTTACATCATCTGGAAGCTCTACTTCAATATCTGGAGTTATACCATTTTTATGTATCTCTATTCCACTCATAGTATAGTACTTAGCAACAGTTATTGACATTGCACCACCACTTTCTAGTCTTTCAACTTCTTGTACTATACCTTTTCCATAAGTTTTTTCACCAATTAATACTCCCTTCCCAGAATCCTTAATTGCACTAGATAAAATTTCTGATGCACTAGCACTTCTAGAATTTGTAAGAACTGCAAGAGGAATATTTATTTGTTCGTCATCTTCACACTTATATACTTTCTGGCTACCATCTTTGTATACAAGTTTTAACACGTCCCCTTTTGGTAATAATAAGTCTAGTATATCAATTGTTTCATCAACAAGTCCACCTGGATTATCTCTTACATCTATTATAAGACCTGAAATATTTTGACTCATTAACTTGTCATATTCTGATTTAAATTGTTTGTATATGTTATTATCAAAAGATAGTATTTTTATATAACCAATATTACCATCCAAAACTTCAGATTCTACATTATTTGCAGTAATTCTTTTCCTAGTTACTTTTTGTTCAAAAATTTCACCTTTCCTTGAAATTGTAAGATTTACTTTAGTACCTTCTTCTCCTTTTATTTCATCAACACATTTATTATATGTATCTAAATTTACTGCCAAATCATTTACCTTTAGTATAATATCACCTGGCTTTAAACCTGCCTCTAAAGCTGGAGAATCTGGCATTACACCAACAACCATAATTCCAGATGTATCTTTATCATAAATTAAATGAACTCCAATTCCAGAAAATGTTTCTGTACCAGATGTTAGCAATTCATTAAATTCATCACTTGTTAGATATCTAGTATATGGATCTCCAGTAGCTGATGCAATACCGCTTATAGCCCCATCAACTAACTCATCCATATCTACATCATCTATATCTATATACTTTTTCTTTAATTGGTTTATGGCCTCATTAATTCTATCTAAATATTTTGCATTCTCACCACTAGAACTATTACTAAATACTCTATCAGATGTTCCCATATCCGATCTTACTACAGTAAGCAGGCACCATAATATTACACCAGATATAACTATTGTTAACGTTGCAATTATAACATCATTTAAAACTCTATTTTTATCCAATTTAAATTTTCCATTATTTTCTTCCAATTTATAAGTCCCCTTTTCAAATATTAATTATACCGCAAAAATTTATTATAGTCAATTATATGAAAAAAATTTCACACAAAACACATAATTCACATAGCAATACAAATATTCCCCAAATACTAATATATAGTGTATACAAAATATTTAAAAATATCCTTTCTTTTATAGTAAATTACGTATTACAATTGTCACAAATTTTATTAAAATCAACCTTTTTTAGCAACATAACTTGACTTATCAAACAAACTATTGTATAATTTAGTAGTAATTTGGAATACTTATTAATTTCGATACAAATTCAAGTATTTCCCACTGGAAGGAGGGAAAAAAATGCCAGGAATTAAAATAAAAGATAATGAGAGTTTAGATAATGCACTAGCAAGATTTAAAAAACAATGTGCTAAATATGGTGTTCTTGCAGAAATTCGTAAAAGAGAGCACTATGAAAAACCTAGTGTAAAAAGAAAGAAAAAATCAGAAGCAGCTAGGAAAAGAAAACATTAATATATATACGTAAATGACTCCACATTATCTTACAGATGTAAAGTCATTTTTTGTGCTCACCATAATTCATATGGTGAGCATTTTTGTATCCTAGTTTAATAAAACTTCCTTATTTCATCTTTTGTTAAGTATCTATATTTTCCACAAGCTAAATTTCCAAGTTTTAAACTAGATATCTGTACTCTTTTTAAATTTACAACTTCTAATCCAACAGCACTACACATTTTTCTTACTTGCCTATTTTTTCCTTCAGATATTATTATTTTTATTTTCTTCTCTCCAATTTTTTTTACTTTTGCCTCTTTAGTCACATATCCACCAATATCTACGCCTTTTTTCAAAGTCTCCACATTTTCGTTAGTTACAAAAGTATTAGTAGTAACAATATATGTTTTTTCAATTTTATTTTTTGGATGAGTAAGCATATTAGCAAATTCACCATCATTTGTAAAAAGCAACAGTCCCTCTGTATCCATATCAAGTCTACCAATAGGATATACCCTCACATTTTCTTTAATTAAATCAAGTGTACACTTTCTTCCAAATTGCTCATTATTTGTTGTAACATATCCACGAGGTTTATTTAGCATTAAATATACATATTTACTTTCTAATTCTATTTTCTTTTCATCTAGAAAAACTTCATCATTTTCTTTAACATCTGCTGACAAAATACTAACTACCATATCATTTATTCTTACCCTACCAGATAATATGTATTCTTCAGCTTTTCTTCTTGAGCAAACGCCACAAGCAGCAATATACTTATTTATTCGCATAAATTCACCTTTCATATTAAGTTTTATTTTTCCTTATTTTCTAATTTTTCTAATATCTTTTCAAAATAATCTGGAAGTTTAGAGTCAAATTCTATATAATTATTAGTTGTTGGATGAATAAATCCAAGAATCTTAGCATGTAACATCTGACCATGTACAGCAAATTTTGTATCTTTACTTCCATATACCTCATCGCCAACCAGTGGATGACCAATAGATGACATATGTACTCTAATTTGGTGTGTTCTTCCAGTTTCAAGTGTTGCTTCAACTAAAGTAACATTTGAGCTGTAATATCTTCTTAACACTTTTATATGAGTTATTGCAACTCTTGAATTTTTTTGAGTAATTGCCATTTTCTTTCTATCTTTTGGATTTCTTCCAATAGGCTTATCTATTGTAAGTTCATCTTCTTTTATTATCCCTTTAACTAGAGCAATATACTTTCTAGTTATACTATGAATTTTAAATTGCTGTGACAATTTTTTATGCGCTATATCATTTTTAGCAATAACTAATATTCCAGATGTATCTTTATCTATCCTGTGCACTATTCCCGGCCTTATAACTCCATTTATTCCAGATAAATTATCCTTATGAGTATACATTAAGGCATTTACAAGTGTTCCAGTATAATTTCCATTTGCAGGATGCACTACCATTCCTTTTTCTTTATTTACAATTATAACATCATCATCCTCATATATTATATTAAGCTTTATATCCTCAGCACATACATCTAAAGATCTAAGTTTTGGAATATTTACGGTTACTTTATCATTTTTTTTTAGAATATATCCTGCTTTTACCATTTTTCCATTTACAGTTATATCTACACTATCAATTAAATTTTTTACATAACTCCTTGTTATATTATCAAGCTTTGATGTCAAAAATACATCAAGTCTTTTTGACACATCTTCATCTGATACAATATAGTCCATCTTATCCTCCATAAAATTTGGTTATATACGCATAATAGATCCATTTATTTTTTAAACAAACTACATATTTGTTCTTTATTAAAAGTATAAGCTTTATTACAAAAGTTACATTTTATCTCTAAAACCCCATTGTTATTTTCAGCACTACTTAATGCTTCTTTTTTTCCTAGTGCTATTATTGCCTTTTCTATTCTTTCTTTACTACAGTCACACTCATATAATGGTGCTTTTTCCTCAATACACTTTATATCATTATCGCCTGTAATTGTTTTTGCCACATCATCAATATTATTTAAATCTATCATTAAATTTGTAACACTAAGTATATTTGAATTTATAGCCTCAAGCCTATTTAATATTTCATCACTGCAATCTGGGAGTGGCTCAATCATATATCCTGCTGCCATCGCAACTTTATTTTCTTTAGAAATATTAACACCTAATAAAATTGCACAAGGTGTTTGTTCGGAAATGGTAAAATAATATGCAAAATCCTCAGCAATTTCACCAGAAATCAATTTACTATGCCCAATATACGGTTCTTTTAAGCCTATATCTTTTATAACATTTAAATAACCATTTCCTATTGCTTTTGATACATCTAATTTTCCATTTTTATTTAAAGGAAGGGTAATATTTCCATTTGTAACATATCCTTTAATTTTTAAAGAATTATTTCCGCAAGTTACTATTGACTTTAACGGTCCATCACCTTTTATTTGTATAGTTAATCTATTATCTTTTTCTTTCAAATTACTTGACATTATAGTCGTCATAGCTAATGTCCTTCCAAGTGCAGCTGTTGCAACATTTGATAAGTTGTGTACTTTCCTTGCGTCTTGTACCATCTTTGTAACATTTACAACTGTTACTCTTACACTTGAATCATATGCTAAATATTTTTTTAAAACGTTCATATTTTCCTCCAATTTCATTAATTATTTACTAGTTTATTTTAACACTTTTTAATCATTTTTTCAATATATTTAGTGATATATGCATAATATAATTAATTAGATTTGCAGCACTTAAAACTTAACATAATTATTGACAACATTTTATGTGTGTGATATAATTAATAGTGTATATATTAGGAGGAAAAACATGAGAAATGTTAAAAATATATTTGTAATTTTTGCTTTAACTATTTTTATTGCAATTTCTTTTGGATCAAAAATAATCGCAGCAAATGGTATGAGTATTTCAGGACCGTCAATTGTTATTGAAGGACAAGACCTAATTTTTACTGTACGATATGATGATAATGTATCATTTATAAAATTATCTGATGGAGATATTGTTTTAAATGGATTTACTGCATCAGGGAAATCAGTTACTGGAAGCGGACAAATACGAACTATAAAAATTACTAATATAAGGAGGACTTCGTCTGATTACGGAAATATAACTATAAATTCAGGAACAGGATATTTAAATTCTGTTACCAAGCTTCCAGCTACTACTTCTGCTACTTTTAGAATAAAAACTCAAACGCAAATAGTAGAAGAAACAACAAAACCAGCTAATAATACAAATAATGTAAATTCTAATACTAATAACAACAAACCAAGCACAACTAAACCATCAAATAACACAAACAATAATCAAAATAACTCAAATAATACTACTAATAATGTTGAAAACTCAAATAATAATAATACTCAAGGAAATGATAATAAAAGTGATGTAAAAGACAATAATGAAACTGATAATAAAAATGATAATACTAATGCTTCAAATAATGAAAATACAGAAAAACCAGAAGAGCCTGCAATAAATTATGATGAAGTTATACCAAATCCAAATACAGGAAAGGAATTTTAAATATGATTAATATAAAAAAAAGAAAAGAAAGGAAATTAGTACTTGTATCTTTATTTACTGTTTTTGTAATTGTAGTTTCTTACTTTATTGTTTCAGCCACTATTATAAACTATAAAAAGAAAATTCCTGGTAGCGATGAAATTACCAATACAGAAATCCCAGTAAAATTTTCTTATGAGGAAAATAGAGATTTGTGTAAAGAACTAAAAGATGTATCTGCTAATTACAAAGATGCAAAGGCATGGCTTAAAATTCCAGGAACTAGTATTGATTCTGTTATATACCAGTCTACTGATAATGATAGATATTTGCGTAACGATAAAGATAATAATCAAACTAGATGGGGCGAAAACTTTTTAGATTATAGATGTAATCTTTCTAAAATAAATGAACCTATGCAAAACATAATTATATATGGACATAATACTGAGGTAGATACAAGATTTACTCCACTTTTTAATTACCTTGATTATGAATATTATACTAAGCATCAATATATAGAACTTGCTACTTACGATAAAAATTATAAATTTCAAATATTTAGTGTATATGAGACCACTACTGATTTTTATTACATAGATACATTATTTAAAGACATAGATAGTTATGGAGAATTCGTAAAGTCATTAAAAGACCAAAGCCAAATAGATACTAAAGTTGAAATATCTAAAGAAGATACTATTTTAACTCTTTCAACTTGTGACTATAGTAACACTAATGGCAGATTTGTTGTTCAAGCAAAACTTATAAAAGAATAATTAAGATCTAGGAAAATCTTAGATCTTTTTTATATAAAAATTATATCTTTACTTTTCATCACCATTAACTTACTGTTTTAATATGTAGATTACATAACAATTGACTTTTTGATAAAAAAATGATATAATACATGTGTAGGTTGTTGTAGTCCAAAGTAATTAATATTCAAGGAGTTTTTTCCTTATTACATAGATAAAAATATATTAAAGGAGGAAATCATATGAAAAGATTTCTTTATGCCCACAAACGGGTAACTGTAAGTATTGCCTTTCTTACTGTTATGTTATTTCTTTACTTTAACAGTAAGGTAATTTCATCAATTGCTGAACATCTTAATAGTTCAGCACAGGTACAGGCTGCAAATGAGGGATATGCAACTATTGAAAACAATATTCCTCAAGTTACTGATATTCCAGATAACAGCACACACATTATAGTTAATAATGTAAATATTTTTAATTATAATGAGCACTGCAATTGTAGCATATGTACCCTTATTCGTTCAGGTGGTACACCAGATGCAAGCATGCCTATTCCACAAGATCATATAGAACCAGAAGATGCTCCTGAAATAAATATAGAGGAAGCTATTAAAAATGGTTTAAAAGGTCTTAACGGAATTAGAGGGATAGAAGGCGTTAGTGGCGTTAATATAGATGAAAACACCACTATACAAATTAACTAAACCAATAATCCATAAAAAAAACTTGTGAAGATTCAATGTTTTGAGTTTTCACTAGTTTTTTTATTCTTATTATTATATTCTATCTTAATTAATGAGATTTTTAAATATTATTATATATATTCAAAATTCAACATTTTTTTTACTAATAGTATGATAATATATAAACGAGGTGGTATTATGAAATATGAATATGGTGATGGAAAATTAAAAATAGATTTAGATGAAGAAATAGATATTAATAGTTGCAAAAATTTAAGAGCAATTATTGACGGGTACATAATGAAGTATCAGCCAAAAGAATTTATTATGAATCTTAGTAATGTATCATTTATGGATAGCAGTGGTATTGGTTTACTAATTGGAAGATATAACTTACTTAAGTTAATGGATGCAAACATGACAATTTTAAATCCAACTCAAAATATAAAAAGAGTATTAGAGCTTTCAAAAATTTCTTCAAATATAACTATGAGGAGTGAATAAATATGGAAAATTTTTTTAAATTAGAAATTAAAGCCTTAATAGAAAATATTCCTTGTGTACGAGTTGCAATTACTTCTTTTGTTTCAAATTTAAGTATAACAGTAGATGAACTTATGGATATAAAAACTGCTGTTTCTGAAGCTGTCACAAACGCTATAGAACATGGCTATTACAACATATTAACTGATAAATCTACTGTTATAATAAATGGATATTATATTTGTGATGAATATGATAAAGTAAAAATAGAAGTAATTGATACTGGAATTGGAATCGATGATATTGAACTTGCAACTACACCAGCATATACATCAAAACCTGAATTAGAACATGCAGGTATGGGATTTACAATAATGGAAACTTTCATGGATGAAGTTATAATAGATTCTAGTAAAGGTAGCGGAACTATAATTACAATGCTTAAAAATATAAGTAAGAAAAAAAGTAGTTAAATAAAATGTTAATCAAATATAAACATATGCTGTATTTAATATATTTATTTTTTTAGTACTATTTAATTACTTTTGATTTTATTAAGTTATTTATAGTACTATTATTGCTATCTGTTCTAAAAAAATAAATATTGACTTGTTATTTTTTATATTATATAATGTCATATAAGTAAAAAAATTTAAGGAGGTTTTTTATTATGAAAAAAATCTTTGTTATTGAAGGAATTGATGGTTCTGGTAAAGAAACACAAACTAAAGAATTAATTAGAAGACTAAAAGAAAATAATATAAATACATATTCTATATCTTTTCCAAATTATAATGAACTATCTTCTGGACCAGTTCGCGAATACCTAAATGGTTCTATATCTAAAAACACAAATGATATATCTGCTAAAGCTACTTCTTATCTTTTTGCTATCGACAGATATATAACTTTTAATAAGCACATAAAATCATTATATAATGATAATAATACTGTAATTATATTTGATAGATATACTCAGTCGAATTTGATTCATCAAGGTGGAAAAATCATATCCAAATATGGACATAATTGCAAAGATAAATTAGATGAATTTTCAGATTGGTTATACAATCTTGAATACGTTGACTTAGAACTTCCAAAGCCAACTCTTACATTTTATCTTCATATTCCACTTGAGATTTCTATTAAAATGATGGAACATAGAAATAACAAAATTACAAATGATGAAAAAAAAGATATAAATGAAAGTAATCTAGATTTTTTAAAAAACTCTACAGCATCTGGACTATATTATGCAAAATCTCAAAATTGGAATATAATAGAATGTACTAAAGACAATAAGCTTAGAAGTATTGAAGATATATCAGATGAAATTTTCAAATTAGTCTTGAAGTATATTAATTCTTAATAATAAATCGAGTAGGAACCGAATAATTATTTTATTCAGTGTCCTCTCACACCACCGT
>OGDF01004900.1_pt1 | contig 14676 bp, 9 predicted proteins | sample 1570141 | NCBI WGS metagenome assembly OGDF01 (sample SAMEA4370581, study PRJEB24528) | human gut metagenome | reverse complement strand
CCGTAGATACCGCGACAGAAGCAGAGATAAGAAAGAGTTTCTCCACGTCTTTGAAAGACGCGACGAAGCTGATCATTGCACAGCGAATCTCATCCGTAGAACACGCAGACCGTATCCTTGTAATGGATGAGGGCGAGATTGTCGGACAGGGAACGCATGAGGAATTGATGAAGTCCTGTGAAGCTTATCAGGAAATTTATTATTCGCAGAAAGACAAGAATGAGGAGGTGTCAGCATGAGCGGAAAGCCAAATAAGCCAGCCGGAGGCCCACAAATGGGAGGACCGGGACATGGTCCGGGAGGCAGACACGCCAGAGCGATGGGCGGCAAGCCGAAAGAAACCAAACAGACGATAAAACGCCTTCTCGGTTATCTTGGAAAAGATAAGAAACACGTGATCATTGCACTGGTGTGTGTAGTGATTTCCAGTTTATCGACATTGGCAGGATCCTATATGCTGTCGCCGATCATCAACGGAATTACAGAAACATACGATAAGGCATCCAAAGCAGCCGGCGATGCCGGTGTCATTATCAATGAAGGATTGAAAACATTAGGACTTGGCATCCTTTTGATGCTTGCGATTTATGGAATCGGTGTCATTTCCATGTATTTACAGCAGCGAATCATGATCGGCGTTTCGCAGCGTGCGTTAAAGACGCTTCGTAAAGACTTGTTTGATCATATCCAGACTTTGCCGGTACGCTATTTTGACACCAATGCGACCGGAGATATCATGAGCCGTTTTACAAACGATGTCGATGTCGTCGGTGAAATGCTCAACAATACGGTGATTCAGTTGATTCAGGGATTTATCAGTATCGTGGGTACGGTAAGTATTATGCTTTATATGAACGTATGGCTTGCCCTTCTTACGATCCTGCTTGTGCCGCTTATGCTGAAAGCCGGTGGTTCGATCGCAAAGCGCAGTTCCAAATATTATCGCCAGCAGCAGTCGGCGCTTGGTAAATTAAATGGTTACATCGAAGAGACAGTAACCGGCCAGAAAGTAGTAAAGGTATTCTGTCACGAGGAAAAAGCGGTGGAAGAATTTACGGATCTGAACAATGATCTTCGTAAGAAACAGGTCAAAGCGCAGTTCTTTGGCGGTATCATGGGACCGGTCATGGGAAATATCGGACAGGTCAGTTACGGTATCACAGCGTGTGTCGGTGGTTTGTTTTGTCTTGCCGGACGGCTCAGTCTTGGTGGATTGACAGTATTTGTAAACTACTCCCGACAGTTCAGCCGTCCGATCAACGAGATCTCTATGCAGATCAATACGATCTTTTCCGCGCTTGCCGGTGCGGAGCGTGTCTTCAAAGTCATGGATGAAGAGCCGGAAGAGGCAGATAAACCGGATGCGGTAGAGATGGCCAATGTCAAAGGTGAAGTAATTATGGAAGATGTTTCCTTTGGTTACAATCCGGATAAAGTAATCTTGAAGCACATCAATTTGTATGCGCATGCCGGCCAGAAAGTGGCATTTGTCGGTTCGACCGGCGCCGGAAAAACGACGATTACCAACCTTTTGAACCGTTTTTATGACATTCAGGAAGGAAAGATCACGATCGATGGCAGAGATATTAAAGACTATGCAAGAAAGAGTCTGCGAAGCCATATCGCCATGGTATTGCAGGATACACACCTGTTTACCGGAACGGTTCGTGAAAATATCCGCTATGGACGCCCGGATGCGACGGATGAGGAAGTGGAGCAGGCAGCAAAGATCGCCAGTGCACATTCGTTTATCATGCGTCTCGAAAATGGGTACGATACGATGCTGGAAGGCGATGGTATCAATTTGAGCCAGGGACAGCGACAGTTGTTAAATATTGCCAGGGCAGCCGTATCAAAAGCACCAATCCTTGTACTCGATGAGGCGACAAGTTCAGTCGATACGAGAACGGAGATGCACATTGACCACGGTATGGAGCGCTTGATGAAGAACCGTACGACATTTGTTATCGCGCACCGTCTTTCTACCGTGCGCAATGCGGATTGTATCATGGTTCTTGAGCAGGGAGAGATCATTGAACGTGGAACGCATGAGCAGCTCCTTGCAGAGAAAGGAAGATATTACCAATTGTATACCGGCGCGGTAGAGTTGGATTGATAAAATTTCTTTTACGTGCAAGCACGACCAGCCATTTTTTGCACATTGACACTGAATAGTTAAATTGTTTTTTTTATAAAATTTCTCTTGTATTTAGCAAAAAAAATGCTATGATAGAAGTAGAGAAAAAATATTAGGAGGCATATTGCTATGTTTGGTTTTGGTCAGTTGATTGACATTTTGAAAAAACACCCAAGAAAAATTGTTTTTACAGAGGGAAGCGATCCTCGTATCCTGGAAGCATCTTCCCGTCTTTTGGCAAGTACATTTCTTGCCCCTGTATTAGTTGGTAACAAAGAGGAGATTGCAAAGGCAGCAGAAGAGAGCGGCTTTAATATCCGTGGAGCCGAGATCATTGATCCATTGAATTATGACGAGATTGATGAGATGGTGGATATGCTTTGTGAGATCCGTAAAAATAAAGGAATGACACCGGAGCAGGCTCGTGGAATTTTGTCTCAGGCAAATTATTTCGGAACGATGCTTGTGAAGATGGGAAAAGCAGATGCATTGCTAGGTGGAGCGACATATTCTACGGCAGATACGGTTCGTCCGGCATTGCAGATCATCAAGACAAAGCCAAACAATTCCATCGTATCTTCCTGCTTTATTCTGGTTCGTCCATCCGCAACCGGTGAAAATGAAGTGCTTGCGATGGCAGACTGCGCGATTAATATCAAACCGACCGAAGATGAATTGGTTGAGATCGCGTTAGAGGCTTCCGAATGTGCAAAGATTTTCGGAATCGATCCTCAGGTTGCATTTCTCAGCTATTCTACATTGGGATCCGGCAAAGGCGAAGATGTAGATAAGATGCGTAACGCCGCAGAGAAGACAAAGAAAGCAGCACCAAACCTTCCGATCGAAGGTGAACTTCAATTTGATGCTGCAGTAGCACCTCGTGTAGCTCGTACAAAATGTCCGCAGTCCGAAGTGGCTGGACATGCAAACACCTTTATTTTCCCTGATATCAACGCAGGAAATATCGGTTACAAAATTGCACAGCGTATGGGTAACTTTGATGCTTACGGTCCAATCCTTCTTGGGCTGAATGCACCGATCAATGACCTTTCCCGCGGATGCAATGCAAGTGAAGTATATTCCATGGCGATCATTACCGCAGCATTGGCATAAGAAATAAAATGCAAGAATGAAAAATACATGGCCGGAGCAGAGCGTGACAAAAGACATGCACTGCCCCGGCTGTTGCTGTAAATTGGAAATGTTTAGCAGAAAGGAAATGCGCATGAGAAAGAAAATGAGCGAAGACGAAAAATTCATGAAAGAAGCGTTCCGGCAGGCGAAGAAAGCTTATGCCATGGAAGAAACGCCAATCGGCTGTGTGCTGGTCCATGAGGGGAAAATTATCGCCAGAGGGTATAATAAACGAAATAAAAAGAAAAACACACTGGCGCATGCGGAGATCATTGTGATCGATAAGGCAAGCCGGGTTCTCGGGGACTGGCGGCTGGAGGAATGCACGATGTATGTCACGCTGGAACCCTGCCCGATGTGTGCCGGAGCGATCGTGCAGGCAAGAATCCCCAAAGTGGTGATCGGAAGCATGAATCCGAAGGCGGGATGTGCCGGTTCCGTCTTGAATCTGCTGGATATGCCGGGGTTTAACCACCGGGTAGAAGTGGAGCGGGGGATTTTGGAAGAACCATGCAGCCGGCTGATGAGCGGTTTTTTTAAAGAACTTCGGTTAAAACGAAAGAAATCTACTTGAAGAAAGCATTTGTTTATGCTATAATATTTTGGTACATTTTTAGAAAAGGAGATTTTCACAATGAATACTAAGTTAAAGGGCGTTTTACAGCTTCTTGTCATTCTCCTTGTAACTGCCGCAGTTTGTGTTGTGGCATACACGGGAATTGGAGGAGCAAAGCGGGGTAGTGCAAAAAACATCCGCTTAGGACTTGACTTGGCAGGTGGTGTCAGCGTTACATACGAAGCGACAAAAGAAAATCCAACTGCTCAGGAAATGAAAGATACTGTGTATAAAATGCAGATGCGTGTACAGAACGAAAGTACAGAAGCTTCTGTTTATCAGGAAGGAAATAACCGTGTAACGGTTGACGTTCCGGATGTTGATGATCCACAGGCAGTATTGGACAAGCTTGGAAAAGCGGGAGCGTTGGAATTTGTTCTTTACAACAATGTAAAGGTTGGAGAAGATGGAAAGACGGCGACCTATGACAAGAAAGATGTCATCATCGACGGTTCCATGTTAAAGACTGCAGAAGCAGCAACACAGCAGGATTCCACGACAGGCCAGTCAGAAAATGTTGTAAAACTTTCATTTAATGCAAAGGGAACAAAGAAATTTAAAAAAGTAACAACCGATCACGTAGGTGAGCAGTTCTCGATCATTTACGATGGCGAGATCGTATCCTCTCCGGTTATCCGTGAGGCAATTGACGGTGGAGAAGCCGTTATCTCCGGAAGTTTTGATGAGTTTTCAAAAGCAGAGGATATGGCATCTACTCTTCGTATCGGTGCGCTTCCACTGGAACTGAAAAATATCCGTTCCAATATCGTAGGAGCAAAACTTGGTGGAGATGCACTTAAGACAAGTTTGATCGCCGGTGCGATTGGTCTTGCCCTGGTTATTATCTTCATGATCGTTATGTATTGGATCCCTGGTGTAGCAGCCTCCCTTGCGCTGTTATTCTACGTAGGTGCATCCGTGCTTGCCATTAACGGTCTGGATGTCACGTTGACCCTGCCGGGTATCGCCGGAGTTATTCTTGCAATCGGTATGGCGGTGGATGCGAACTGTATTATCTTTACCCGTATCCGAGAGGAACTGGCGACAGGAAAGACGGTTCGTTCAGCAATCAAGATCGGATTTGAGAAAGCGTTGTCCGCGATCATCGATGGTAACGTTACGACATTGATCGCTGCCGTTGTTCTTTATATCAAAGGATCCGGTACCGTTATGGGATTTGCTCAGACACTGGCAATTGGTATTATCCTTTCTATGTTTACGGCAATCTTCGTAACAAGATGGATCCTGTATGCATTTGTGGGACTTGGTTTTGACGATGTGAAGTTCTACGGAATACAGAAAGCAAGAAAACCGATCAACTTTGTTGGAAATATTAAGAAATATGCGATCATTTCCGGCTGCCTTCTTCTTTTGTGTATCGGCGGACTGGTTATGAATATGGTAAAAATGGGACAGCCACTTAACTATAGTCTTGAGTTCTTAGGTGGTTCCTCCACATCGATTACCTTTACGGATTACAAGGGTGAAGGATTTGATGCTTCCGGTAATGCGAGCGCAGACTTCAAAAATGAAGTAACCGATGTTGTGAAATCGGCGGCAGATGTATCCGAAGCAGAACTTTCGGATGTATCCGGCGAAAAAACCTTGATTGTTCGTACACCGGCCTTTACCGAAGACCAGCAGAAAAAAGTAATTGCTGCGGTAGAAGAAAAATATGGCGTGAGTGATAAGAGCATTGAAGTAGAGACCATTTCTGCTTCGGTAAGTAACGAAATGCGTATGGATGCGATCGTAGCGGTACTTATCGCTGCGGTAGGTATGTTGATCTACATCTGGATCCGATTCAAGAATCTTGCATTTGGTGCAAGTTCCGTTATCGCACTTCTTCATGATGTTATGGTAGTGCTTATGGTTTATGCGATCGGAAGTGCGTCCATTACTGTCGGAAGTACATTTATCGCCTGTATGCTGACGATCGTAGGTTACTCGATCAACGCGACGATCGTAGTATTCGACCGTGTGCGTGAAAACCGTAAGAAACTGGGCAACACGGACTTGGCAGAAATTGTAAACACAAGTATTACAGAGACCTTGAGCCGAAGCTTTAATACTTCAATCACAACGTTGGTAATGGTACTTTGTCTTGCCGTTCTTGGTGTGGATTCCATCCGCCAGTTTGCGGTACCGATGATGGCAGGTATCATTTCCGGATGCTATTCTTCTGTATGTCTGGCAGGTACTATTTGGTACTTTATGAACCGTAGTGCTCAGAAGAAAGCCAAAGCGAAAAAAGCCGGTAACAAAAAGAAATAATTATTTTTGATGAATAAAATGAAAGCGGTTGTGCATACTACATAAAAATAGTATGTGCAGCCGCTTTTTTGCAGCATAAGTCTGCTTGGGTGTGCACGGTTGTTGGAGGAATTATGGACAAAATGATTGGAAAGCGGAGCGTGCAGTTTGAAGTGCCGCCGTGCATTATCGGAGCTGCTTCCGTAGCCGGAGAAAAAGAGGGAGCCGGAAAATTTGGAAAATATTATGACATTATAGAAGACGATCCGTTGTTTGGTGGAAAAACATGGGAAGAGGCGGAGAGTAAAATGCAGCATATGGCAGCAGACATCGCAATCCGCAATGCCGGACTGGAATCGGAAGATATCCGGTATATCGTGGCAGGGGATCTGCTCGGGCAGCTGATCGCGACTTCGTTTGGCATCATGAATCTGAATATACCGATGTTTGGTGTTTATGGTGCGTGCTCGACGATGGGAGAGTCGATGGCAATCGGTTCCATGCTTGTGGAAGGCGGCTTTGCAGAGTACATTGTCGCCATGACGTCGAGTCATTTTGCCAGCGCGGAAAAGCAGTTTCGTTTTCCTTTGGCGTACGGAAACCAGCGACCGTATTCGGCGACATGGACGGTGACAGGAAGCGGCGCAGTTGTGATCGGAAGGGGAGACGGAAAATGGAAACGTAAAGAGATGGATTACGTGTGTATCCACGGGATTACGACCGGAGTGATCACGGATTACGGCATCAAAGACAGCATGAATATGGGCGCTTGTATGGCGCCGGCAGCCTGTGATTGTATTTTGAACAATTTCAAAGATTTTGGGGTAGAACCGGACTATTATGACAAGATCATTACAGGGGATCTCGGAACGATCGGACAGCGGATTTTAAAGGATATGCTGCTGGGTTACGGATATGATATCAGGAAGCAGCATATGGACTGTGGAACGGAAATTTATTACAATGAAGAGCAGGATACGCATGCCGGCGGAAGCGGCTGTGGCTGCAGCGCGATCACGCTGACGGGGTATATCTTGAAAAAAATGCGGAAACATGCGTGGCGGAGAGTGCTGTTTGTGCCGACCGGAGCGCTTTTATCGACCGTCAGTTTCAATGAGGGAAATTCGGTGCCGGGAATCGCACATGGTGTCATGCTCGAATGTATGTGAAAGGAGAAGACAAGATGGAATATTTGATTTCTTTTTTAATCGGGGGAGCAATCTGCGCGGTAGTGCAGCTGTTTATGGACAATACGAAACTGCTTCCGGGAAGGATTATGGTTATCTTGGTATGTCTGGGAGCGGTATTAAGCGCCCTGCATCTGTATGAACCGTTTGCCAACTGGGCAAAAGCCGGAGCGACGGTGCCTTTGATCGGGTTTGGACATCTTTTATTTGAAGGTGTGAAAGAAGCGGTAGATAAAAGAGGGTTTATCGGTATCTTTTATGGTGGTATGGAGCGGGCGGCTGTCGGTATTTCAGGGGCACTTGTTATCAGCTTTTTGGCGTCACTGGTATTTAAGCCAAAGATGAAAGGATAAAACGTTTGGAATTGTTATGAAAAAACATTGTGAATTATGGAAAAACAAAGTATAATGAGGTTAGTGGCAGTCGCTAACCTTTTTGATATGGGAGAAAATGGAATGGAGGACATCTATGAAAAAATTGGAGAATAAATACATATATGCAGGGATTACGGCGTTTTGTGTCTTAATGGCTGTTTTGATCTGTGGATTTATCTTTTTTAATTTTGATGTAGTAACAGCAGCTTTTGGAAAATTGAATTCGGCATTGACGCCTATTTATATCGGCTTGGTGATCGCCTATCTGTTAAGCCCAATGGTCAATGGCATGGAGAGAATGGTGTTCATTCCTTTGCTTCGAAAAATCAATAAGACGGATAAGAGAGTGCGCGCATTTGCAAGAGGGATATCAATTGTACTTGTACTCGTGCTTGCAGCTGCAGTGATTTTCTGGCTGTCTATGCTTGTCGTGCCGGAAGTTGTCGACAGTATTACCAATCTGGCAGATAATCTTCCGGATTATTACCGAAATACGCTTCAGGTAGCGAACGATATCGGGAAAAAACATCCGGAAATAGCACAATATATGAAAGAAAGTACAAATACCGTGTATACTCAGGTTCGCAATTGGGTACAGAATGACCTTTTGCCGGCAAGCACGGAAATCCTCGGCAGTGTGTCGGATGGTCTTTTGAGTGCCCTTGGTATGCTGTTAAATGTTGTCATCGGTATTATCGTTTCCATTTATCTGATGGCGGGAAAAGAGCGGTTCTGCGCCCAGGCGAAACGCCTTTTATATACGATTTTTTCAGAAAAGAGGGCAAACCGTATTTTGTCTTTTGGAAAAGACATTAACTGGTCTTTTGCCAAGTTTTTCAGTGGAAAGATCATTGACTCGATCATTGTAGCGATCATTACCTTTATTGCTCTCAGTATTGCGGATATTCCATACACGGCGTTGATCAGTGTACTCGTCGGCGTAACCAATATCATCCCATTTTTTGGACCATATATCGGAGCCATCCCAAGTGCGCTGCTTGTCTTTCTGGCATCGCCGTTTAAAGGAGTGATCTTCCTTGTACTTATCATCATCATTCAGCAGGTGGACGGAAATATTATCGGTCCGAAGATCATTGGAGAATCGGTTGGTTTGGAAAGTTTCTGGATTTTGTTTTCCATCTTGGTATTCGGATCGTTGTTTGGATTGATCGGTATGATCTGTGCGGTTCCTGTATTCTCTGTTTTGTATAAAACAGTAAAACGCTGGAGCCATCGCAGACTGGAAAAGAAAGGGCTTCCGGCAGAAACAAACTCGTATTTACGAAAAAAATAAAATTTTTCTGGTATATTGTGCCGGAAACGACGAAGAAACGAACGGTATAAATAAAAACTTATGATTATCATAACACAATAATAATTTGCCAATAGATGGTAAAAATGTTATACTCTATATAACGAAAACGATAAGAGCCACGGAGGGTTGGCGCTTATCCTATTTAAAAAAAAGGAGGATAATGTTTTGGGAAGAAAAACAGCAAAAATGTTAGGTCTGGTTCTGGCCGGATCGATGGTGATCAGCATGACATCACCAGTGGCGGATGCAGCAGCAAAGATGTCACTTAGTAAGAAAAAAATTACTATCACACAGGGTGAGAAGGTGACATTAAAAGTAAAGAAAGCGACAAAGAAAGTAAAATGGTCGGTGACAAAAGGAAAAAAAGTCATCAAATTGTCTAAGAAGAAAAAAGCAAGTGTAGTGATTACCGGAAAGAAAGCCGGTAAAGCAGTGGTAACGGCAAAAGCAGGAAAGAAAAAACTGACTTGCAAAGTGACGGTAAAAGCAGCGAACACAGATGTTCAGCCGACACAGGCTCCGGCGACAACCGCTCCTACAGCAACTCCATGGGAGACACAGGCTCCTGCAACACAGCCGCCGGCAACCACTGCACCAACTTCTACACCGGTTGTTAGTGAGGCACCGACAGCGACACCAAGCGAGTCACCAAAAGCAAATGAACCGGTTAAAAATATTGTTATCGATATGAGCAAAGTCTCTGCGAAAACATTTACAAGTTCTCCGGCAGCACTTGATTTTAGCAGCCAGATTGAAAGCCGGTTTGATCTGTCCTACTTCAAAGAAGTAAAAGTAGGTTATACACTGGAAATCAATGAAGAAGCAGATATCGCAACGATTACCGGTGGAAAGATTGCCGTAGCATCTACAACGGATGACCTGAATGGATATAGCGATGGTATTGCATTTTCTTATAATTTGTCATCCACAGATGAGACATCAACGACAATTGATCTGTCTGGTGACAAAGTGTCAGGAAGTGCAGTAGGTCTCAACGTTCAGCCAATGGACAGTGCAAATAACTATGGATGGCCGGCAGCCTTGAAATCCATCACGATCACAAGCATCGAGTTTGTAGCCAAAGAAGGCGCTGTATATACCGAAGGTGGCGTGAAACCTACACCGGCACCGACAGTAGCACCGGAATTTGAATCTTCCGAATTCCATTACGACGGATTGAATCGGGCATGGATCGATGCGAATATTGACCCAAGCAAGCCGGTAGTAGCTCTCTCATTTGACGACGGCCCGGGTGGTTACAGTAAATTTGTAGATTATGGTATGCAGATTCAGAATTCATTGAAAGAATATGGCGCACATGCAACATTCTTCTACATTGGAGCACATATTGAGCACGATGAAGATTCTCGAAATGAAGTAATTTCCGCCAAAGAGGCAGGATTTGAAGTGGCAAACCACTCCTACGATTCCAATGGACTGAACAAAGAAGATGCAGATATAATCAAAGAGAAGATTCAGAAGACGGACGCACTTTTGAAGGAATTGACAGGATATAATAATTTCTTATTCCGTGCACCAAATGTAGCTTATAGTGATACAATGTTTGCTGTGATCGAAAAACCATTTATCGATGTATCGGTATGGAGTAACGATTACGTAAACAGTACGACAAAAGAAGATCTTGTCGAAAATGTAACAAAGGACCTCAAAGATGGCGATATCATCAACATGCATTCTGTTCATGAAAAGACAGCACAGGCGGTTCCGGAAATCCTGAAGTATTGCAAGGACAATGGAATTCAGGTTGTCGGCGTGTCGGAATTGTTTGCGATCAAAGGAAAAGCATTGATGACAGGCAAAAAATATAATAACGCTTATTAATACTTTGTGTATCATACAAAATCAAACATAAAAAATAAGACCGTGGCAGTTTTTTTTGCCACGGTCTTTCTGTTGACTTTTTTAGGGGAACGTGAGACAATAAAAAATGTGTGGTTTGCCATGAAAATGTAACAGATGGCTGTTATACTAAATGCAACCGAAGTGAAAAAGGGAGATGTAACAAGATGAAGCAAAAAATATATATAGGCGCAGCGGCTATTGTGATGGCAGGGATATTTCTTCTGGCGGGGGGAAAACCGGTAGTAGCAAAAGCAGAGAAGATTAAAAAAGTAAAGATAGCGAGTGCTGAAAAAACCGTTCTGATCAATAAAAAAGAAAAAATACAGTTGAAAGCAAAAGTAAAACCAGCTTCTATGAAGAAAAAAGTGAGATGGAAGTCGTCCAATAAAAAGGTTGTTACCGTGTCTCAAAAGGGCGTGATTCGTGGAAAACGTTATGGAAAAGCCAATATTTGGTTAAAGGCTGCAGACGGTTCCGGTAAAAAGGCAAAGATAAAAGTGCAGGTAGGACGTAAAGTTACGAGTGTTAGTTTTGCAGTGAAGAAGCAGGAATTGGAAGTAGGACAGAAAGCTAACTTAAAGCCGATTGTGCTGCCGGGAAATGCGACAGATAAAAAAGTGACGTATCAATCTTCAAACCCATCGGTGGTCTCTGTTTCTTCCAAGGGAACCGTTGTGGCAAAAGGAAAAGGCGAAGCTGTGATCACAGCGCGAAGCAAAGATGGAACGCGAAAATCCGGAAGTTATGTTATTCAGTCTAGGGTGCTGACAAAGAGCATAACGATCAATGGCGGAGCCACGACGAAGAGACTGGAAAAAGGGAAAAGTTTTGGGATTTCCGCATTGATTCAGCCGGCAAATGCGTCCAATAAATCACTGCGTTATACAAGTTCAGATCCGACGGTTGCCGTGGTTTCGGCTAGCGGAATCGTATCCGGCTTAGAGCCCGGAACAGCAGTGATTCGTGTGGATGCGGCAGATGGACATTCAACCGCAAATATCAAGGTAGAGGTGTTTCGTATGGAAATTTCGAATCAAAAATTGATCGCGCATCGGGGATTTAGTTCTCAGGCACCGGAAAATTCGATTCCGGCATTTGAAAAAGCACTCGAAAGTGGCTTTTATGGAATAGAGTGTGATATATGGAAAACATTAGATGGTGAGTTCATGGTTTCCCATGATGGGGATCTGAACCGTATGTTTGGCTATGATTTTCAAATCGCAACATTGACGACAGAACAGATCAAGAAATATTTTATGATCAATGGAAGTAATGTGGATGCTTACGATAATCTGACGATGCCGACATTTGAGCAATATCTCGGTGTGATGAAAAAGAATAAAGAGGTTCATCCTTTTGTCGAGATCAAAGAAGAATTAAATGATGCTGATCTGCGGAAAATTGTGAAGCAGGTAAAAGATGCAGGATTGTTAAATGAGACCTATTTTATCAGTATGCATCAGAGCAACCTTCTTTCCCTGCAGCGGCTGGATGGGGTCAATACATCACAGCTTCAGTATGTATATGGTGCGGAAGATTTCAATAAGACGACATCGGTTACCTCGAGTGTGATCAGTTGGTGTATCAACAATCAGATCGATCTTGATACCCGTCAGTCCCTTGTGACAGCATCGGATGTATACCGCCTTCAGACGGCGGGCAGACAGGTTAATGTCTGGACCGTAAACACGATTGAAAAAGCATATGATCTGGTAAATAAACTTCATGTAGATATGATCACTACAGAGTATATGCTCAACACAGAACCGTAATAAAAATATTTATGATAATATGGCCAGCCTCGTGATTTTGGGGGCTGGTTTTACTTTTTGACTCAGAATTGAAAAAAATTAAAAAAAACCACTTGCATTTTCTCAGGAAACGATATATAATCAAATTCAATCTCAGATTCTCAGAATCTAAGAATCAATGAGGACAAGTCGTCCATGGACTCAATGACTTAGTAACTTAGTAACTCAGCAACAAAATTACAATGAATGCAAAGGGAGGATTCTATGGTTAAAAAATTAAAAAAACGTTTGACAGCACTGATTTTAGTGGCAGGGCTTCTTTTAGGCACCCTGGCCGGAAATGGTGTTGTTGTATCGGCTGCGGAGGATGTATGGGGAACCATCGGTCCAATCCGCTGGGATTTGGATTCGGAAGGGAATTTATTGTTTCGAGGATCGCTCAAATTTCCATTGCTTGAGCCGGACAAGATTCCTTGGCGTGAGTATGCCGGTCGGATTAAGTCGGTAACGTTTGATGTGAGCAGCATTCAGGATGGGGATCTGACGAATTACTTTTATAATTGTGTCAATCTCCAGAGTGTCGGAGATTTTCCGAACGGTATCCGCAATCTCACGCAGACGTTCCAGAACTGCCGTTCACTTCGATCGGTAGGAAAAATACCGGATTCCGTCGAAACGATGGAACATACATTTGAAAACTGCACTAGTTTTAATCAGGCGGTAACGATTCCGAAAAGTGTAAAAAAATTGAAAGGAGTGTTTCAGGGTTGTGCAGCACTTTCGAGGCTTCCGAACATTGAAACGACACAGGTAAAAGATTACTCCTATCTTTTGCAGGGAACATCGGTTGCCAAACCGGTTTCGATTCCAACTGGGGTGACAAATGTGACCGCAATGTTCAAAGACTGTAAAAAACTTACAGATTCACCTGAACTTCCCGAAGGAATCACGGAGGCTGCAAAGTGTTTTTATCAATGTAATTCGTTGAGCAAAGCACCGTCTTTACCGAAAACGATAGAAAATATCAGCGAGATGTTTTATGGTTGTGAAAAGCTAAAAGCGGTACCGAATATCCCATCGTCGGTAAAAAATATGTCCGGATGCTATGCCGGATGTGTCCGGGCAAGCGGATCTTGTACAATTTATGCTGTAATCAATGATACTGCCGGATATAATAAATTTGCTGCGGTGACATCTGTGTGTGATTCTTCCGCCAAGGGAGAGTTTTTAGGAGCGGCAGGTACAGGGATGGCAGTAAATTATATTGCAGGAAATGCACATCTGATCCGCCGCTATCTGGCAGCGGGATGGAATTGCGGAAATCTGGAGACAACCGGTGTATGGGGTAAATTGAAAGCAGGCGAAAAGATTTCGCAGTCGCTGGAAGACTGCACGGTAAGTCCGCTTTCCACGGTCACTTATACCGGAAAAGCCATCTGTCCGGAACCGAAGGTTTACTATGGCAGTGTGCTTCTTAAAGAAAATACAGATTACACGGTCGCTTATACGGATAATATCAGTGCAGGAACAGCGACAGTTATAATCACAGGAATCGGGGATTACAGTGGTAAAAAACAGTTATCTTTTACGATACGCAAAGCTATTCTTACCGGAGTAAATGCAAAATCGTATCAGGGAGTTTTTGATGAAAAAGCGCACGGAATTACATTGAAGACACCGGCAGGTACCACGGTACGGTATGGTACAAAATCAGGGGAATATTCTTTGACAGCATCCCCACGATACACTCTTCCGGGGAAATATACTGTGTATTATCAGGTGTCGCGGGCAAATTATACGACAGTAACCGGAAGTGCAGACGTTACGATCGTGCAGGGGACGATGCCGGTTGTGGCAGAAGGTTATAGTGGTATCTATGATGGAAAAGAACATGGGATCCGGGTCATCGGGGTAGATGGCGCCAAGATCAGATACGGGACATCGACAGGAAAGTATACAGCTGTAGAGTGTCCGAAATACAAGGATGCAGGGACTTATAATATATATTACCAGGTTACCAAAACGGGATATGGACAAGTGACTGGG
>OGDF01004896.1_pt1 | contig 14687 bp, 14 predicted proteins | sample 1570141 | NCBI WGS metagenome assembly OGDF01 (sample SAMEA4370581, study PRJEB24528) | human gut metagenome | reverse complement strand
TTACGGTACACTCAGCGAGTTTATCGGAACGGTTGTCAGCCAGGATGCAGTTACACTGTTGGATATCAACAATTCTGTACCGTCTGATATGTACAACAGCGATATAAAGGGTAAATATAACTATACTCAGAAAGATACATTCATGGGCTTCCACTGCGGCAATACAGCTTCCAGCAAGCTGTCCTTCTGCGAGATGAAGTACCAGAAGATTATGGCAAGAACACTGCCTGAGGAAGTGACACAGGGTACACTTGAGGGAGATATTAAACCGGGTGACATCACATTTTACCGTTTGCAGAGCACAGCAGACAATAAACTTCGTGCTTATGTGGCTCAGGGTGAAGTCCTTCCTGTGGCAACACGTTCCTTTGGATCCATCGGTGTCTTTGCTATTCCTGAAATGGGCAGATTCTATCGTCATGTCTTGATCGAAAAAGGTTTCCCACATCATGGTGCAGTAGCATTCGGCCATTACGGAAAGGCTTTGTTTGAAGTATTTAAGTATATCGGCGTGCCGGTAGAGGAGATTGGCTATAATCAGCCGGCAGGAGTACGCTATCCAACAGAAAACCCTTGGGGCTAATAAAGGTGATTATATGTTATATATAGGAGTCGACCTGGGAACTTCAGCGGTAAAGCTGCTAATGATGGATGCGTCTGGCGATATTAAGAAGGTTGTGTCCAGAGAGTATCCGCTGTTTTTTCCGCAGCCGGGGTGGTCTGAGCAGTATCCGGAGGATTGGTTTACCCAGGCGATGGATGGGCTGAAGGAACTGACGGCTGAGTGTGACAGGTCTCAGGTGGCGGGCATCAGCTTTGGAGGACAGATGCATGGTCTGGTTGCGTTAGATGCCGATGATCAGGTGATTCGTCCGGCGATTCTGTGGAATGACGGCAGAACCGGTGAAGAAACAGAGTTCCTGAATACAGTGATCGGCAAGGATAAGTTGTCTGCTTACACGGCCAACATTGCTTTTGCCGGTTTTACGGCACCGAAGATTTTGTGGATGCGAAAGCATGAGCCGGAGAATTTTGCGAAGATTGTAAAAATCATGCTGCCGAAGGATTATCTGGCCTATCGATTGTCCGGTACTTTCTGTACAGATGTGTCCGATGCATCCGGTATGCTCCTGATGGATGTGAAGCATCGCTGCTGGTCAAAGGAAATGCTTGACATCTGCGGTATTACAGGAGAAATGCTGCCAAAGCTTTATGAGAGCTATGAAGTGGTGGGTACACTGAAAAAGGAAATCGCAGAGGAACTGGGCCTATCTGAAAATGTAAAAATTATTGCCGGTGCCGGCGATAATGCAGCAGCGGCAGTGGGAACAGGTACAGTGGGAGAAGGTAAATGCAATATTTCGCTGGGGACTTCCGGAACAATTTTCATTTCCAGTGAGCATTTCGGTGTGGATGAATACAATGCGCTGCATTCCTTTGCCCATGCGGATGGTCATTACCACCTGATGGGCTGCATGCTCAGTGCGGCATCCTGCAATAAATGGTGGAATGAAGAAATTCTGAAAACCAAAGATTATAGCGCGGAGCAGACGGGAATTACGAAGCTGGGTGAAAATCATGTCTATTTTCTTCCGTATCTGATGGGTGAGCGTTCGCCCCACAATAATCCGGACGCAAGAGCCATGTTCATCGGCATGTCTATGGATACAACAAGAGAGGAAATGACCCAGGCAGTCCTGGAAGGTGTTGCTTTTGGTCTGAGAGATTCTCTGGAGGTAGCCAGAAGTCTTGGTATCAGCCCAGAGAGAACAAAGATCTGCGGCGGCGGTGCGAAGAGCCCTCTGTGGCGTCAGATCATTGCCAATGTAATGAATCTGAAAGTGGATGTTCTTGAGAATGAAGAAGGCCCGGCACTCGGAGGTGCTATGCTGGCGGCTGTGGGGTGCGGAGAATATCCGGATGTGGAGACTGCAGCAGCAAAGATTGTCAAGGTGGTGGACACAGTGACACCGGAACTTGAGCTGACCAGGAAATACGAAGAACGCTATCAGTATTTCAGAAGGATTTATCCGATTGTAAAGGAATTGTTTTGAGAGAACAAGAAAAACGATTCGGTGAAAATTCTCGGTTAAAAACAGATAATCGGCGAAAGAAACGCCATAAAACAAGGGAAGCACTCATTTACGCAATGAGTGCTTCAAATTTTGTGAATTATGAGCCGGAATTCACAGAGTGTATTTTATTTTGTTATTTACGATAAAAATGAGAACGCCATAACAACGACACCGAGAACAACAAGGATTATACCGGTTGCACGGTTCAATGTCTTTGGTGTGGCTTTGTTGGCCAATACCGCAGCAATTCTGGCCCAGATCAGAGTGAAGATGATGCACAGGATCCAGACAGCAGGATCCGGCAGGCCGCCGATGGCAAAATGAGAGACTGCTCCGGTAAATGCGGTGAAGGTCATGATAAAGACGCTTGTTCCAACGGCTGTTTTGAGTTCGTATCCCAGAACAGAAGTCAGGATCAGAAGCATCATCATACCGCCGCCGGCACCGATAAAGCCGCATATAAATCCGATGATGATACCGCAGATAACAGACTGCATGGCACGTTTCTTAGCGGATACGCCCTGCATCGCTTCCTTGGTAGTCATAACCGGTCTCACAATGAATTTGATACCCAACAGGAAAGTCATAAAGACGGAGAAATTGCCCATGGTTGCGGATGGAACCAGGCTGGATATATAGCTGCCCACAACAGTGAAGAGCAGGACAGTAACCATCATGATCAGGCCGTTTTTGATATCCAGATTCTTGTTCTTGCCGTAAGTATAAGCAGAAACGGCGCTGGCCAGTACATCGGATGATAATGCAATGCCTACGGCTATATAGGGGTCAATACCGAGAAAGGTGATGAGAATCGGACTGATGACGGCGGCAGCACTCATACCGGCAAAACCTGTTCCGAGACCGGCTCCCATGCCAGCAAAAAAAGTAACAATAATCGTAAAAAGTAAATGCATAACTAGTTGTCCTCCAGAATAAGATTCAGATTGAGTTCCATTTGCTGCATGCCCTGGAATATGATTTGACGTGTGGCATCGTCGATGTCTGCAAAAAGCTGTTCAACAAAGTGTTCCTGCAGCTGCTGGCCTCTGCTGATGATAGGCTGTGCCTTATCGGTACAGAGAAGCTGGAATTTACGTCGGTCACCTTCTACATTCTTTCGGATCAGATAACCTTCATTCACAAGCTTATCAATGTTGACAGAGACAAGATTCGCTTTAAGCTTTCGGACTTCGACAATATCTCTGGCTGTTTTGAATTCAGGGTTATTGGCCAGAAACATAAGAATATCAAAAGCTGTCTGGGGCAGTTTCAGTTCATGGCAGAGCGGTTTGCACATGCTTTCATAGGCCAGAGACAGTTTCCTTGAAAATTCAATACCTAATTTCACAAAAAGCCTCCTTATGGAATAATTAGTTCAAATTTGAAATATCTATTTATGAACTAATATAAACCATAAGGAGACTTTTGTCAAATATGGAAAACATCAATCAGGAATACCATTGCCAGTCCATAGTATGTAACGACAGCTACCAGATCGTTGACAGTTGTAATCAGCGGGCCGGATGCAACCGCCGGGTCCACATGGATTTTGTGGAAAAACATTGGCACAATGGTGCCGATCATGCTGGAAACGACCATGGCCACAACCAGTGAGAGGCCGACACAGCCTGAGATCAGGAAAGCGGAAAGCCATGCGTATTTCTTGAAAAAGTGGATGTAGACACCGAGAAATACCAGAGCCATCAGGCCAAGGCTGATGCCATTGAAGAAACCGATTCTCATTTCCTTGCCGAGAAGGTAGAGTTTCTTTCTTGTGTTCAGGTTTTCATCCATCAGAACACGGATAGTAACAGCCAGGGACTGTGTGCCGACATTGCCTGCCATATCAAGAACCAGTGATTGGAAGCAGATAACAATCGGCAGAACGGCAACAACGGATTCGAAGATACCCACAACCGAGGATACACCCATGCCCAGAAATAACAGGATGATCAGCCAGGGCAGTCTTTTCTTCATGCTGATGATGGTCGGTTCATTTAAGTCTTCTTCAGATGTCAGACCACCGAGCTTTGCATAATCATCGCCCATGGCATCGTCAACGAGTTCCACAATGTCCGTTGCGGTCAGGATGCCGGCGATACGGCCCTCTTTGGTCAGAACAGGAAGAGAGTCTTCTTCGTAATCGGCAATCTTGTCAATGCAGTCGTTGATTTTCTCATGTTCGCAGACAAAAGGATAGGAACGGCTGATAATATCTTCCAGGGCATCATTTTCACGGGCAATGATCAAATCCTTCAGATCAATGGCACCTACAAATTTTTCATCCTTATCCACAACGTAAATGGTGGAAATATTGTCATGTTCACCAGCCTGGCGAATGAGAGCACTCATGGCTTCACGGATGGACAATTTGTCGGAAATGCAGATGAAGTTGTTGGTCATGCAGCTGCCGATTTCATCTTCATCATAGGAGAGCAGTTTGCGGACATCCTTCTGTGCATTTTCGTCCAGATGGCTGACAAGCTCCTGTTTTTTGTATTCGGTCAGGTCATCCAGAACATCCAGTGCGTCATCGGCATCCATGTAGGAAACCACTTTGGCAGCCTTTTCAATCGGCAGTTCTTCAATATATTTTTCGGAATCATCCAGATAGGAAAAGATTTCAGCTACTTTCTGTGCACCGAGAACAGGATAGAGCTGCCTTCTTTCGGTTTCGCTCAGTAAGGTGATCGCTTCAGCAATATCTTTCTCATGGTAATCGGAAAGCAGCTTTGGCAATTTAGTGGTATCTGTTTCTGTGCGGATAATCTTTAACAGTTCTTTTACATAATCTTTCTTGTAAAACATTCTTCTTTTCATGTTGTCCTCCTTTTCTCCCTAAAAAAGGGCATAAAAAATACATCGCTTCACGTTTCAGTTTAATAGCATAGACTGTTGGATGCGATGTACAAAAGAACGCACGAAAATATAGAATGTGTATAGAGAAGAGGCTGCCAAAAGACGCCATGTCTGTAAAGCAGAGGCAAATTCCATACGAATAGGTTGTGTCTGCTTTGCAGGCATAAATATTGTATTAAGATTTGCTTATGGGTCTAAGGCTGAGCTTTCCGAATAGCCGCATTCTGACTGTATACTTCTGTTCACCGCATATATTACTTCGACCTATGCAACTGTCCATGAAAACTCACCTCCGTTTAACTTTCAAATTTTGTCAATGATTGACCACTTATAGAAGTGGGGAATCTCACATAGAGATAATCCTTTTGGATAATAACAGAAAAATCTGGAAAAGACAACCCTCTAAAAGCAATTTTTATGGTAAAGTTATTTCACAGAAAAAACAGTCTCTTTTTAACAGAAAGGAAAATCATCATCAAGGGTAATCACGGTGGCCTTTGTCATCAGTCTGGAAGTTATGGCGGATGTGATTATGCTGCCTGCGGGAGCACTGGTACGTGCAATCTCACAGACAACAGGCATGAAATTTGGAAATGTGAAGGTAGGATTTGACAGTTTCCTGACAGTGAGCGCAATGGTTGTTGCACTGCTGGCTTTTCACAGACTAAATGGTGTCAGGGAAGGAACACTGATTAATGCCATTAAATCATTGGTGCTTCTGTGCTGGCGGCTGCAAACATAAAAACGTCTGTTCCTTTCGGATTGTTTGGATCTGCTGGATCCTGTTTTAACATTTGACGGATTGATGGGAGAAATCGATTTAAGCAAGTATCTGACGGATATCCCGGAGTACACAACCGGATGACTCAGATATAATCCGGTCAATTTAGAACAATATAGCTGAAATCAGTATGAAGCCAGGCGTAAATCATATCATATGATATGATTTGCGCCTTTTTTGATTGTGTAATGGATAAGATTTTGGAAGTTCACAAAATCTTCACAAAATAATTAGCACTCATCTCTTGACAGTGCTAACAATAAGTGTTATATTACATGTAGAACAAAGGAAGGGGAACAAAAAGAAGAGTTCCGAATCTGGAGTTGAAAATGTTGATAACACTCAGGAGTGATCCGAAAGTGCTTGATTAGATTTTAAGATATCTTTTGAAAGGAGATATGACTTATGTTAATGCCTAGTATTTTTGGAGAGAATTTGTTAGATGACTTTTTTGGATTCCCATTTGATGGAGATTATAATTATAACGCATCAGGTTTAATGACCACAGATGTGAAGGATACCGACCATGGTTACGAAGTAACGATGAACATGCCGGGAGTTAAGAAGGAAGATGTGAAGGCTGAACTGAAGGACGGTTACCTGACAGTCAGTGCCGTATCGAATAAGAGTACCGATGAGAAGAACTCGGAAGGCAAGTACATCAGACGTGAACGTTACAGCGGTTCATGCAGCAGAAGCTTCTATGTTGGTGAAGGTGTTAAACAGGAAGACATCAAGGCTAAGTTCGAGGATGGCACCTTGAAGCTTGAAATTCCGAAAGAGGAAGCAAAGCCTGCAGTAGAGCAGAAGAAATATATATCCATTGAAGGATAATGACTCATTACTCTATTGGTTTAGATGTTTTAGACAATAACAGTTAGCAGATTTGAATATAGATATTTGATTGAAAAGGAGATATGACTTATGTTACCTAGCATTTTTAACAATAATTTATTTGATGATTTCTTTGGTTTTCCATTTTATTATGACAACAGAACAGAAGATAAGGCAGAGAAGAAACTGTATGGTCACCATGCAGGCAATCTGATGAAGACAGATATCAAGGAACTGGACAATGGCTATGAACTTGAGATTGATCTTCCGGGCTTCAAGAAAGACGAGATTAAGGCTGAATTGAATAATGGTTACCTGACCGTCAGTGCAGCAAAGGGTCTTGATGAAGATAAGGAAGACAAGAAGACAGGCAAGTACATCAGACGTGAGCGTTATGCAGGCGCATGCCAGAGAAGCTATTATGTTGGCGAAGATATCACAGAAGAGGATATCAAGGCATCCTTTGAACATGGTATTCTGACACTGTTCGTTCCTAAGAAAGAAGCAAAACCTGCTGAAGAAGAGAAGAAATATATCTCTATCCAGTAAAAAATAAATGTATATGAAGCGCAGGAATTGTAAGCAAGTCCTGAATCAAAAAGGCCGCAGCCCATTTGGGCTGCGGCCTTTCGTTGCTTTTAGGGTTTTAAATAAATCGGATGCAAAAATGCAATAAGTTATGTCGCTGCGGTTATACCTCAATATCAAAATGGGCATTTTACATTGCATCTTCCGATTGCTATACTCATAGTAAAAGTGAAGATAATAACGTTATATTTGACAATGAATCATGGGGGATGAGTATGAATCAGAATTTATATCCGCATCTTTTTCAGCCGCTGACAATTCGCGGTGTAACGTTGAAAAACAGATTGGAATATGCGCCGACGGTTGTTCTGAAGTGCAATGCGGACGGTACTGTTGGACAGGATATGTTGGATTTTATGGCCTGGCAGGCAAAAACCGGTGCAGGTTGGGTAACGGTAGGTGATACACCGGTGACCCATGACAAAACTTCACATTGGTTATGTGAGATGAATGTCTGTGATGATGACTGTATTCATGGGATGAATGCGCTGGCAGAAGTCTGTCGACAGAATGGTGCCGAAATTTCTGCGGAGCTGGCCTATGCGGGCCGGGGCAACAGAGCGCCTCAGGATGGTTCACCCATTGCTATTGTTTCTGCAGAAAGACCGTTGAATCCAGAAGATAATGTGCGTACCATGAATCGACAGGATATGGATGAGATGAAAGCCCATTATGCAGACTGTGCCCTGCGCTGCAAACATGCGGGATTTCGCATGGTGATGATTCACTGTGCCCATCAGAATTTCCTGGCCCAGTGGCTGTCACCGGCTTCCAATGTGCGGACAGATGAATATGGCGGTTCACCTGAGAACAGGCGTAGATACCCATTGGAAGTGCTGAAGGCAGTGAGAGAAGCTGTCGGTGAAGATATGGTCATTGAGATGCGAGTTTCTGCTGTGGAAGGTATTCCGGGCGGCATGGAATTTGAGGAATCTCTGGCATTTATGAAAGAAGCCCAGGAGTATGTGGATATCGTCCATGTGTCTCAGGGTTCGATTTTTCATTTGTCGGCCCGTTATTGTATACCGACTTATTTCCGCGAACCTCACAAACCGTTGAATGTGGATTATGCAGCAGAAGTAAAGAAACATCTGCATGTGCCGGTGGCTGTTGTGGGGATGATCACAACTTTGGAACAGGCAGAAGAGATTATTGCCGCAGGTAAGGCAGATATTGTGGCCATGGCCAAAAGCTTTATGGCGGACGGCGATATTGTCAGAAAGTCTCTGAAGGGGCAGCAGGAAGAAATCCGTCCGTGCACTCGGTGCGATCTTTGCGGCAATGCCAATACATGGGGCACCAATATGAGCTGTGCCATTAATCCGCGCTGTGGTGTGAGCGGACAGATTCAGCCTGTATCGAAAAATGAACGAAAGGAAGTCATGGTGATCGGTGGTGGTCCTGCGGGCATGATGGCGGCTCAGACACTGGTACAGAGAGGCCATAGTGTCAAACTGTATGAAAAATCCGACAGACTGGGAGGTCTGTTAAACGATGCCTGCCTTGTACCGTTTAAAACACTGATGCGGGAATATCTGGACTGGGATATCAGAGAAACCGGCAAATGCGGGGCGGAAATTCTGCTGAATACAGAAGTGACGGAGGATTTAATTGAAAAAGAAAACCCGGATGCCATTATTGTGGCAACAGGTTCTGTTTATGTTCAGCCTCCGATTCCGGGGATAGAAAATGCACTTTCTGTTCGTTCCGTGGATGCTCATGAAGTTGAGACCGGTGAAAATGTGGTTGTTTGCGGAGGCGGCATTACAGGACTTGAATGTGCCCTTGCACTGGCAAAAGAGGGCAAAAGTGTCACTGTTGTGGACCAGCTGAAGCGGGAAGATTTTATTATGGAAATGCCGATTTTTAATAAAGCGGATTTATTGGATCAGCTGGAGAATCTGAATGTGGCACTTATTGGCGGACAGCGGATTCAGGCGGTAAAGGATGGGGTTGAAACGGTGGATACAGTCACCGGCGAAAAACATTTCTATCCGGCGGACAGTGTCGTGAATGCGCTGGGTGTCAAACCGGATGATAGCCTTGGCAAAGCGCTTCTGGCAAAATACGGCAGTGCAGATGTGATCTTGGTGGGCGACTGCACCGCAAAGGGAGGCACCTACTACAGAGCCAATCATGAAGCTTATTATGCAGCCATGCGTATATAAAAAGGACAGTTGTTTTGCGATTTTTGGAAGGCTTATCGGCATGATCCGGAATGACGGAAGCGGTGGAAAGAGATGGATTTTACAGTTTTAAAATATTTTCAGGCGGTGGCCCGAAACGGCAACATGACCAAAACGGCCAGAGAATTATATATTACGCAGCCAAATCTCAGCAAACGTATTGCGCAGCTGGAGGAAGAAATCGGTGTGCCGTTGTTTGAACACCGAAAAGGCAAAATCGTGCTCAATGATTATGGCCGCATGTTTCTTTCCAGCGTGGACATTGCTTTTGCAGAGTTAAAGGCTGGGATAGAAAATGTCCAAAGAACATACACATTAAATCAGAATATTTTATCATTGGGAAGCAATATCCTGCATTATCTGGCTATTCGGCTGCCGAGATTTTCAGAGGCTCATCCGGAAATCGGCATAAGGCAGCTGGATTTTACAACACTTGAGCTGGTTCAGAACCTGCTGGACAGAAATATTAATTATGCATTGTCGAATGAAATGATCGAGGATGAACGGATTGATTTTCAGTTGATTGACAGCAATCCTTATGTATTTGTTATGCACAAAAATCATCCGTTGGCGGAGTGCGGGAAGTTATCCATGGGACAGCTCAAAGAGGCGACGTTTATCTGTGATACCTTCAGATTTCAGTTAAGTCAGCTGTATCAGGCCTGTCGCGTGTATGATTTTGTACCGAAGGTAGGATACGAAGTGCAGAGCAATGAGCTTATGTACAATCTGCTCAATGACAATCGCGGTGTGGCGATCATTCCGATTGTGATGGCCTGTGAAATGTTGAATCTGCACCCGGATTCTGATATTCGGATTTGTACGATAACGGATGATATTGCACCGGCTATTATCGGCATCGGCCGTCTGAAGAATCAGGCGGATACCCAGGCAGGGCAGTATTTTATTGAATTTATCAAAGAAGGACTTGTCCGGGAAAAAGAAGTGATTAAGAAGTTCGGCTATGGTTATCTGATAGGAGAAGCGGATGAAAATATTTAAAGAATTTGAAGGAAAAACAGCTTTTGTAACAGGGGCGGCTTCCGGTATGGGACAGGCCGCAGCTATTTGTTTTGGCGGTCTTGGCTGTAGGGTGGCTGTGGCGGCCAGAAATCCAAAGGCATTGGAAACGGTGCAGGCTATACGGGAAAACGGCGGTGAGGCGATTTTTGTTGAATGTGATGTGACAGATGATGATTCTGTCCGTAAAGCGATTGAGACAACGGTGAAGACATTTGGTTCGCTGGATTATGCATTCAATAACGCCGGTTGTGGGGCGGACGGCAAAAATATTCCTTTTGCGCCACTGACGGAGGTGGCGGAAAGCGACTGGCAGAAAGTGATCAATACCAATCTGACCGGTGTTTTTCATTGTATGAAATATGAACTTCTGCAGATGCAGAAACAGGGAAGAGGCGCCATTGTTAATAACGCGTCTATCGGCGGACTTAGGATGGCACCGGGATTCGGTGCTTACGGTCCATCAAAGGCCGGAGTGATCGCCATTACCCAGACGGCAGCTCTGGAAAATGCAGACAAAGGTATCCGTGTCAATGTGATCTGTCCGGGACCGACGGAAGGAACCGGACTCATGCAGGACAGTATTGATGCCGGTGCGCAGGATGCGGAATTTCTGAAAAATCATATTATACCCATGAAAAAGATGGGAACGACGAAAGATGTTGCGGATGCTGTGGTATTTTTGTGTTCCGATATGGCGGGACATATCACGGGAATGGCCATGCCGGTGTGCGGTGGCATGCAAATGTAAAGGTGAAATTGCTGATTATATACGGGTATCCGAGAAAAACTGGCGTTTCACAGATGATAAGTGAGAAAGAACAGGATAACAAATGGAATATGATAAAGGAGAGTATAACGATGAAGAGATTAGAGAATAAGACAGCGATTGTGACTGGCGGTAATTCAGGTATTGGCAAAGCAACAGCGATTCTTTTTGCGAAGGAGGGTGCGGATCTGGTTTTGTGTGCCCGCAGAAAAGAGGCGTTGGACGAAGTGGCAGAGGAATGCCGCAAATATGGTGTTCAGGTTGTGACGGTGAAAGCGGATGTGTCCAGCCATGAGGACTGCAGTGCGGTTGTAAAAGCGGCTGTTGATACGTTTGGCAAAGTGGACATTCTGGTGAATAATGCCGGTATTGTGGATAAGCACCGCCCGATTACAGAGTGTACAGATGAGTGGTGGAATGAGATTATCGCCATTGACCAGAGTTCTCTGTTCTACATGATGAAGGATACGATTCCACATATGATGGCGTCCGGCAAAGGCTCGATCATCAATGTTTCTTCCATCGGCGGTGTGTTCGGCAACGGTGGTATTTCTTATTCAGCAGCAAAATCAGCGGCACTGGCTATGACAAAGAACGTGGCTATTCAGCTGGCACCGAACGGTATCCGCTGCAACGCCGTTTGCCCGGGACCAACACCGACACCGCTGAATACACCGGAAAAAGTCGCTGAATTTTCTACATGGTTTGCAGAACGCTGTGCACAGCATATGGATATGTCCTTGCCGGAATCCAGTGTGGAGGATCAGGCCAATGCTATTCTGTTCTTTGCAGAGGACGCATCAGCTGCAGTGACAGGTCAGTACTTGATTGTGGACCATGGAACAACATTGTAATTAGAAAATTGAATAGTAAATAATGCAAAGGCTTTATAGATCGAAATGAAATAAGATTAAAACTTCGAGTTATAGAGCCTTTTGGTGGATAAAAAAGTCAATTTATATAGATGTGGTTGAAAAGTTGTCGAATCTTGTGGGCAAAGAGGGGAGGAAAGGTTATGATTGTGACAGAACGGATACCCATAAGGTGACATAAAAGCCATCAGTCCGGAGGATTATAAATCTTCCAGGCTGATGGTTTTTGGCTGTTCCATATGGAAAATCGTTATTTCATAAATGTGTGCAGTATCACCTGATTGCATGGCATTTAAGATTGCCCGATGTTCGGCGCAGGTGTCTGTCATGCGGTCCTCATGGCGGAGGGACAACTCAGCGAGTTTACGCATGCGATACATCAGTGCTGCGAACAAAGATGTAAACTGTTTGTTGTTCAGAGCGTTGATGATGCTTGTGTGAAACTGAAAATCATATTGACAGAATGTTTCAATGGAATGAGAAGTCGAGGCAACGGTTTCCATTTTGTAAAGTAATTCATTTAATTCGGCAAACAGGGCCTGTGCTCTGGAAGTGTCAGATTCCCTGGCAATCTGAAGGGTGCAGTAGCTTTCTAATGCGGAGCGGATCTGCAAGGTTTCATTCACATCATCGACATTAATCTGATGGAGGGTAAAACCTTTGCTTGGAATAATATCAATATAACCTTCCTGTGCGAGTCGGTGGACGGCATCGCGGAAAGGCGTGCGGGAAATGCCAAGCTCTCTGGATAATCGGGTTTCAGAGTAAATCTGGCCGTAGGACAGCCGGTTGCTTAAAATCAGCTTCTGCAGGTGCTGATAGGCTTGTTCGTTTAATGGCAGCATAACTTCTCCTTCAATCATCAAATAAAAATAGAATATAATTGTATCATACAATAAAAAAAACGAATGGTCAATCAATTCATTGTTGACCGGTATACCGGTATGTAGTATTATATGAGTTGAAAAAAATGGACAGTTAAAGAGAAAGGCGGAGCAAAGCGAATGATAGTTGCAACGGTATTTGGAAAGATTATTTCTATTTTTATTATTATGATTGTAGGCGTGATCTGTTGTAAGATGGGAATCATTGATGATTATACAAAACAGCGTTTATCCAGGCTGAGCATACTGGTTGTGAATCCTATTTTGATTTTTACTTCCTTTCAGATGGAGTATGACAGTGAGCTGCTGAAGAAAATGGGCCTTCTTTTTGTGTTGGCCGTCATCAGTTATCTGATTTCCATTATGATCGGTCATTTCCTTTTGCAAGAGAGAGAAGGGTATGATCTGTCGATTGAGAAGTTTGCAGTGACCTATGATAACTGTGGATTTATAGGGGTTCCGCTGGGTTATGCACTTTTTGGAAATATTGGTGTTATCTATGCGACGGTTTTTGTTGCTGTTTTTCATATATTCTGTTGGACACATGGCATCATGCTGTTGGATAAAGGCGGTTTTCAGCTGAAGAAGCTGATCAATCCGTGCCTCATTGCGGTCATCGCAGGTATGGCATTCTTTATTTTTCAGATTCGTCTGCCGGAAAGTATTGATTTTGCAATGAGTGCTATTGGCGATATGAATACGCCGCTGGCGATGCTTTTGTCCGGTGCGATTATGACACAGCTGAATTTTAAGGAGGTTCTGACAAAGAGAAGACTCTTTTTCGTGGCGATACTGCGCCTGATTGTTTCGGCAGGACTGTTCTGTTTGTTACTGAGATTTCTGCCGATTGATGATCAGATGCGGACAGTGGCTGCAGTGACTGCAGCGTGTCCGGCCGGTGCCATGACGATTACGATGGCGATTATGTATGAGCGTGACGATCATTATGCGACAGAGCTTTTTACAGTGACAACGCTGCTTTCAATCCTGACAATGCCGCTGTGTATGCTGATTGCCGGATAGGGCACTGCACAGCAATTTTACATGCGAATACGTCAAGATGAAGATTAAACTAAATCATAGGCATTTCTTGGTGTGCCGTCGGCAACATGGATAATTCCGCAGTAGCGGAAGCCATAACTGCCGATGGCATTTTGCATTGGCTTGTTGTCAGCGTGGGTATCAATGCGCAGACAGTCTATTTTGCTATGACAGAAATCAAAGCATGCACAGGCGATTCCTTTGGCCTGACCGTTGGAGGCAATCCGGTGAATCGTGCCGTAAGGCTGATCAGAGTGCCAGGCACCATTTTCAATGACGGCATAATTCGGTTCTCTTCCTATAATGAAGGCAAAACCGCCCACAATTTTCTCCGGCGCATTCTCCGGCGTACAGACATAATAATTGCCATTGGCAATGTCTTTCAGGATGTCTTCTGAAGCTGGATAATTGCCGTTCCATTGATGGGGATTGCCGTTGGCAGCCATAAATTTTCTGGCATAGGCGTAGAGGGGCATGATATTCTGGATATCTTCTTTCCTGGCAAGTCTTATATGAATCATTTTAGTGTATCCTTTCTTCTGTAAATCAAAAACAACTATATAATAGGGATATTTTACCGGAAATGTCAAATATATTTTTAAAAATAGAAAGGTCAAAAATGAGTTGTGAAGAACACAAGGTATTTGGTCCTATTGAAATTTTATTTGACTTTTTGAAAAACAGGAAATATAATGATTACAAACGAGTAGCAAGTAAGCGTAAATCCAGTTTACCAGCTGCTCGTTTTCTTTTGTTAAAAAATAATAGTGTCATGAAA
>OGDF01004895.1_pt1 | contig 14690 bp, 7 predicted proteins | sample 1570141 | NCBI WGS metagenome assembly OGDF01 (sample SAMEA4370581, study PRJEB24528) | human gut metagenome | reverse complement strand
CAATGCATCCCCATGAAGTATAACCCATAATTTCCACACCGTCAATCTCTACGGCATCCATCATAGCCAAAATGTGCGCTTTCAAATACTCTATGCGGTAATCATCTTCCACATAGCCGTTCTCATCCGGCTGATCTGCCGCACCAAGTCCATTTTCTACAATGAAGAGCGGTTTCTGATATCTGTCATATTAAGAGACCATTTGGGGACGGAGTTTACCGGCTTTTTTCGTAGAAAAAAGCCGGTAAACTCCGTCCCCAAATGGCCTCCCTTTTCATTATTTTACACCGGTCTTAAACACGCCGATTCTTCTTCCACTTATATACTACTATTATAAGAAGTGCACTCAAAATCAATACAATCAACGATATAAATGACTGATCGTCTCCTGATTTTGGGACACTTGCTGTATTTTTCACTGGTGTCTCATCTTCCACTTTATGTTGAATTGTAAAACTCAATGTCGGAGATTTATTACCATCTTTTCTTCTAATTGCAGTCTTAACTAAAAAATCTTCTGAGCCATTCTGCATTACATAATTCTCTATGGTATAAACCTGCCCATCATAATCCTTGTTATCTTTTTCAACAACCTGTTTCAGCTGATATCGATAAGTAGCTGCCTCCTCATAAGAAAAAACCAATTCCTTACTATCATTACCATTAAGGCTAAATTTCAACCGGTCTCCATTGCTTCCTTCCGGCATTGGATTGCCAGAATCTAAACTTGTCAACTCATATTGAAATTCATCTGTAACCCCATTTGTTTTCCCTTTTACAGTCTGTTCCACCGTCAGAGCAGCTTCTTTATTTTTCCCCGCTGCATATACCTGATTTGGAATGGCCACACATACCATCATCACAAAAGCAAGGTATACCAGCTTTATTCTCTGTTTATATCTTTCACTTTTCACATACATACCTCTGTCAGTTTTCCAGTTTTCTACTGTTATTTTTTGTTTTCTTTCTCTTTCCGCTCCTCTCCACTGCCATCAGTAACAAAATACTGAACAACAGCAGAATCAGAACACCTAATCGCTTCATACTGGTTTTCCAGAAAATCCCCCAGTCGATTCGGTCAATCTGACTGTTCCTTTTCAAAGTTTTCTTATACGTATCTTTATACGTTTGTTTTGAAAGCTTTCCTATCAGAATATGCCTTCCGTTCGTGATATTTTCCGTACACGTAGACATCACTACCAGCCGATCCTCTGTGGAAAGACTGATTTGACGATACCACAAAGCAGTATCTTCTATCTCTTGCAAATACTGTTCTTTCCGGGAAACTTCCTGCACTGGTGTTACATAAAGACCTGTATTATAAGCATCCAACTCCAAGAATGCAAATAACTCCAGTCCATAATCTTTTCCATTGGTAAAAATATTTCCATACAAATGACTGTCCGCAAAAGACTGATCTAGATACTGGTCAAAATCCCCAAACATCGCTCCGCCATCCATATGGTGACCATAAATAATGGTATTAAAATCTGAAAAATCCTTCTGATTCATATAATCCATGAAGATTGAGCCCGACAAGCTATATTCTCCACGCGGATTCCTCATTAAATATGTGCTGTTATCCTCCGACTGCACTACCGGATAATCCACATGTGTTCCATAAATCGTAATCCAGCCACATACATCACTGTTCTGCGCCTTCAATTCGTCAAAATTCCCATAATCTTCTTCTGTTGGACGATAGATTTCATAATGTTCCGGCATGGCATTTTCTTCCAACATGTAGCTATCTCCAATGCCATAGGTTCCATAACAAAAAAGAATAACTAAAATAATCATCAAAATCCAATTCAACAGCTCGTTACAAATATCCAGTATACGAAACGCTCTGTCAGTTTCTGCGTTCTGTCTCTTCATTTTGATATTATTTCCGTCCTTTCCTTCTTCGTCTGCAAATCCACTGATCTGCGAAACAGATTAATATCAATAGGAGCAGTACTAAGAATAAGGCAGTCTTCCATCCAGGTATAAAATCTCTCCATCCGCCTCGTCGGTCTACTGATTCATGCCCGGCATGATCTTGATCTTTGGCACTGTATGTGTCTTTGTATGTCTGGTCTGTAATTCTTGCTACAAGAATATCCCTTCCATTAGTTGACTCTGATGAACAGGTAGATAATAGAAGAATTCTATCATCTGCTTCTAACGTAATGTCATTCATATAGACCGCATGATTTCGAATCACTTCCAAATAGGGGATACTGTCATTTCTTGTTATATTTATATTGAAAACAGAGCTATCATAAGCATCCGCTTCAATTAATGCAATGATTTCCAATCCAAAATTACGATTCTGAACAAATAGATTACCATATGGGTGTGCTTCGTAAAAGGCTCGTTCTTTAAATTCCTTGATACTTCCGAACATGACATTTGGAACCATGTTATGTCCATAGAGAATTGTATTAAAATCCTGAAAATCCGGATTACTTTCGGAATCCATAAAAATTGCACCGGTCAGAGAATATTCACCTTCTGCATTCTTATTAACATATTCCCAATTATCCTTTCCCTGTACAACCGGATAATCAATCGGGGTATCATACACTGTGATCCAGGCAATCACATCCGAATTCATCGACTGTAATTCCTGGAATCCCAGCGTATCTTCTTGGGGTTTATAAATCGCATATTGTTCTGACGTTGCTTCCTCTGCCAGATTCTGCGAATCCCATAATGCATAGCATCCATATACCAGACCCAGAAGCAAAAGCAGAAGTAAACCATAATCCAGTATTCCATTCATCCCTCTTATTACTCTGCAAATACCTCTGTGTCTGCACATGCTAAATCATTCCTCTGTCTCTGTCAGTTACTCTTATCTTCTGTTCATTCTCTTCTTGCTGTTCATCACTACGATTCCTGCAAATGCTACGATTGCCATACCGATCATGATGATGAATGGGAAGTTGTTTACGATGATACCTGTTACTGCGATATCTTTGTATGTATTTGTGTAATCAACCTTGTTTTCTTTCTGTCCGAGAATTCCACTGGCTGCCAGGTCTTTTCCCATAGCTGCAGATAACTGTGTTTCTGCTTTTCCATCAAACATTTGTACTGCTGTTGCTGTCCAGTTTGCCCTACCTGCCTGATTAACAGATACTGTAGATCCTGCATAGCAACTCTTGATCATCATGTTCTGAGCATTATCCAAAGTAAATTCCAAAACAGTTCCATAAGTTCCTGTCTTTTCTTTTCCATTTACATAATATACAAATGTATTATCTTTTGTGGAAAATCCTTTTGGTTTATTTACAGTCATAGTATAAGTAAAGTTTCCAGCTTCATCAGTATTAACCTCTGTTGTATTGGATACCTTGAATGCATAAGTGTCTTTCTTATCTGGTTCCGGTTTAGTATCCGGATCTGTGTTACCTGCTTTTGCAGTATATACATTCACAAACTTCAGAGCACTGAAGTCACCTTCTGTACTGCCCGTTCCATTTCCAGGTGTTCCATCGATTTTTGTACTACTACCAGCAGAGCCACCATCATCAGACTTCTGTGTAATACCAAGTCCTTTGATATATAATTTTCCCTGACTATTCTGTGCCACGAAAATGCTCAAATTGTACACTGCATCAGATGCTTTGAATTCATCTGCATCTTTATTCTTTGACACACTACTTGTTGAATGCACCGTATACTGATATTCACCTGTAGTCATTACATCACTTGTATCCATTGCAGTTTTAAAACTTGCCAGGAAGTTATCACTTTGTTTTCTTAATACTTTAATGTCATTAGAGTCAGAAGCTAAAACTTTATCTACTTTTGCTGGGAAATTAACATCAGCAACTGTAATATGCGGCATATCGCTCTTCTGTACTGGTCCATTTACCTTATCGAACACAAAGCTTACCGTATTAGCTGGGGTATCTACTGATTTTCCCATCTTGTACTCTACAGTGATTGCTGCTTTTGCTTCCTGACTTTCTGTCCACTTGTTCGGTTTACCATTTGCTGCGTTTACACTTGCTACACTTCCGAGACACATTGTTCCGACTAATGCTGCGGATGCAAAGAGTCTGCTGATTTTTTGTAAGGATTTTTTCTTCATCTTTCTTTCTCCTTTTCCTTAGTATATTTTTTTATTTAACACCCTCCGCCATTATGCGGAGAAATATTAACAAGTTCTTGCGGCTTATCAAAAGCCTCTTCTTCGGACTATCGTCATAACTTTTCCCTTCGTGTCTTTCACATCTACTGCTCCGTACACTCGACTGTCTGACGCATTCTCACGGCTGTCTCCCAGGACGAAAATCTGCCCTTCCTGTAGTTTGATTGGGAAGTCCACTCCCGTATCATACCGCTGTGTCTTTTCATAAATCTGATGTTCTTGTTGCGGTGCTCCGTTAATTGTAAGACCATCCTCTGTAATATCCACCACATCTCCTGCAGTAGCAATCACTCTCCGGACCTGTTCTTTTCCTTGATAGTTCAAAACAACCAGGTCCGAAGCTGCATAATTATTCCTTAACCGATAATAGAAGACCAAATCACCATCTTTCACTGCCGGAAGCATGGCGTTGTCCGCATAACGGAACACCCCGAAGATAAATGTGAAGATAACCACAATTGCAGTTGCAATTGCTACAATCTTCAACAGAAGGTACAAAATCTCACGGAAAATCCCTCCTGCCACTGATTCCTCAGAAATTACTTTTTCCTCTGCAGTGTCCATCTAGGATCTCCTCCTCCCTCTTAATCGTAAGACGGAGGTTCCTGCGATCAGCAGGACTCCCATCAGACCTACAAGTAACAGACTGTTATCTGTATTTCCTCCATCAACACCTGTAACTACGATATTCTTCGTATTGGTAAAAACAAAATTGGTACTGATCTCATCTACAGCTACATTCTCTACACTTGAAATGACTTTTGCATCTTTTTGAATCTCGCAATTTGTTCCGTTGCTGTCTTGAATGATGCTCTTAATCGTATATTGGTTATCCCCAGGTATCAGTTCTAAACTCTGTCCTGCTTTCAGCTTAAATGTAATCTCCTGATTCGCATCTACTGTCAGCGATGTAATATTTGGTGCATTTACTGCCGGTGATACATAACTTCCTTTACACGGAATCACTTTTCCTTTTGGATAACTTGTCTTAACCTTATAAGTAAATTCTTGATTATTCCAGATACCATCTCCTTTTATCATCTGTTTAATTATTACACCTGGTTTGTCGTAATCTGCATTTAAGATTACCGATTTTGTCATCTGTGCTGTTTTCAGATCTACTTTTTTCTTGTTCGGATCTGTGCTATCTGACCACTGCGTAAATTTCTGTTCTGTCGTATTATTGTAGAATCCTGGATTGGCTGGAATCTGTTTTGCTGTAAGCTTATCTCCTTTTACCACCAATCGTCTCGTTATCTTCTTTCCATCTTCAAAACTTACTTTCTTATATAGTCCGCCTCCTGTCGCATCAAAGCTGACTTGTACATACTGTGCTGCTGTAGTATTGCCATAATAATCCTGTACATACACATAGAACATGTCCCTTCCATCCGTTGTCTTATCCCCAGCTGTATAACTTCCATCGGTCTCCTTTTTAGGATTTCTATAAGTGTCTGAAAATTTTCCCGTTTTATTGTTTCTTACTTCTGCAATCTGCATTCCCTGATACATTGTTGCATTCGCATTATAAGTAAAATTCTCATCCGACTCATTTGTTAAAGAAGAAGTTCCATTCTTGGTCACAATTACTTCGTCCATGAATTGAAGATTCGCAATCTGAAAAAATGCACCTGTATCATTTTCTGATAATGTTGTAATAATTCCAGTATTTTCTATGCTCGGTCCCTTCGTATCCAGCAGATACTTAGTCCATTTTCCTGTCAGGTCACGCACATAGATGAAATAATTCTTATTCTGATCGAACGTATAATTATTCAACATCTTGAATTCCCATGCCGGCTTTGCTAAAGTTGCTGCTACTGCATTTCCTTCAATGTCTGTAAAACTTCCAGTGGTAAGTTTCTTACAACTGCACAGACTTTCCAATCTCACAGATTCCGAAGCATTATATCGGAAATTATATCCCCGGTCTGCCTTTGGTGCATCGTAGGTACTGAGATATACCTGCGCATAGGTACTTCCCGGGAATTCTGCTTTCTCTTCTGTTGAGAACGAACTTCCATTTGTGTCAATTCCATCTCCATAAAGATCTCTGATATAAACTGTCAGTTTTCTTCCATAGTTATCTCCTTGTTCTTTTGTCCATTCACCTTCCATCTTTTGCTGATAGATTACCGGCTGGCTGGAATCATTGCTATTAACAAATGCAAGTGATCGATTCGTTGCATTCACACTGATTTTCTCTCTGTAATTTTGATTATATTTTTTATTCTCCTCTGTTGTATACACTGTCCAGTAAGGGGATTCCTTGCCCTGACTTACAGATACGTAATCATAATAATCTGGTAGCTGAATCGTAACACTCTGTCCATGGGAAAGTTCAATTATAAATTCTCCATTATAATCTCCCGTTTTCGTTCCATTAGCCGGTGCCGTAACACCTGAAATTCCTGCTATCGTTCCCCCTGTATATGGAAAGTCCTGCCCATTATATCGATCACCTGAAGCTCGTTGCGCATAAATGGTATAAGTAAATTTTTTGTTCTTATCTGCAACACTTCCTGTAACCTGGTTACTAATCGTTAAGGTCGGATATGTCCACTGTGGATAATAAGTAGTTGCACCACTTACCGTCACACTTGTTAGAAAAACTTGAGATTTTCCACTGTTCGTAGAATTATACCAGTAGCGGAACGTCTGATTTCCAAGTACCGGATTTGATGGCACCTGTGCACTCTTCAAAGTACTTCCTACCAGTCCCAGTGTAGATGAAGTAGTAAGTCCATTGCTAAACTTTCCAGTTGAGGTAGCCCCACCGCTCTGTGCATCAAAAACAATTGGTACATAAGTAAATCTTGAGATATTTCCATAGCCATCCTTTACAAACACATATAATTTTTCCGTTACTGAAACAGATACATTACTGAGTGTACACGCCCCTGTACTTTTATCGAGACTTGCCGTACTATAACTAACTCCGCTACTCCATGGATTCTCTCCTGTTTTGTTATATCGTACTGTATCTAGCTTTTTACTATTCTGAATATACTGCGTTGCATTCGCTTTGTAACTTACATCTGCAATATCTGATGTTCCATATGTTGCAGTTTGTATTGGATCTGTAAATTTTAGCCCCGTAAATGTATAACGGTAAGTTGTATCTGATACTTTCGTTGATGTAATATTTGTGTAAGTACTTGTCGGGCCTTTCGTATCCAGAAGGAATTTGCTCCAGTTTCCGGCAATATCTCTCGCGTAAATAAAATAATTCGTGTTTGCCTGATAAGTACTATTCAATTTCAAATGCAATACCGGTGATTCTGTTGTAGCTGTCACTGACGTTCCATTGATATCTGTAAACGACCCACTGTTCATCCAACCATAAAAAGATGCATTTGCTGACTTCAACTGAATATCTGTACTGGAATTATATGTATATCCATAAACTCCATCCTTTAACTGAACATCCTGCCTACTTAAATACACTTGAACACCAGTTGGATATGCACCATCCGATGCATCATGAATGCTATTGCCATTCTTGTCAATTCCGTCACGATATAAATCCTTCAGATAAATATCCAATTGTCCACTCTGACTTCCATTTGAATTGAGAGACATATTCGTTGTCTTCGCCTGATATACCAGCGGCGCATATGTATCTGCACGAAGTACGATCTGATTACTGTTTTGAGAACCTATTGCCACATAATATTGTTTGTCTGCAATCCAGTTATACTGCTCCCGCTTCGCATTATTCGAAGAATTAAACTGGAGCAGCGGGTATTCCACCGTTCCCTTATGCTTTGGCTGTAAAGTCGTCGATACCCGAAGTTTGCTGTTGGTTGGTACAGTTAGCGTATTCTTAATAATCAATGGTCTTCCACTTGGAGAAGTCGTCCCACTTGTATAGTCATATGTAACAGACACCTCTGTGTTCGTGCTGTCGGTTATAAGACTGTTGATTGTTCGGTTCGCCGTTGCAGAAGACAGATAATCTAACATCAGTTTTCCTGAATTCTTAAGAGAAACATCCGCTGCTCTTGAACTGCTTCCAAATCCACCTTCCACTGACCTGGTGGCGTCTCCAAGATGAAGTTCTCCTCCATTAATCTCTATCTGGTCAAAGTAGTACAAATTTACACTTGTAGCATCTTTTGGTCTCACTTTCGCAGTTACATACAGACTAGACGATCCAGCTGGTGCAATGAATGATCCTTTGCAATCCCCTAATAAAACAACTTCATGATTTGAAGAATCCTTGTTAAGGCAAACCTCTGCAGTATGCCCACTTGAAACAAGTGGGTTATTGAACATCAGCTGTGTGTTCTCTGCTGTCAGTCTATAATCCCCGTTGACTTTTACGCTATAAGTATACGACGGATCAATCTTTGCAACACAATCCTTCAAATTAATGTTCAGATTTTTAACACTATGGTATGCCGGATCAATTATTATAGTATCAGTGTGGCCTGTACAGGACTCCACATTAATCGTTGTATTTCCTAATCCATCTTGTTGCTTTGAAGCATAGATTTTATTTACATTCACACAATTTTTTAATGTAAGCGTAGAGCCTGATGTTCCCTGCGTACTGTTTCCTCCTGCGTTTATTGTTACATCACCTGTGAATCTACAGTTTTCAAATGTCAGATTGTGTCCATTTCCATGCATCACAAATGAATACTTATTAAATTCGTAGAAATCTGATCGGAATTCCACATTTTTCCATGTCAGTGAATTAAAGTTTGGAAAGACTTGATCCCAAAGCCTTAATCCTGTACTCGGAGAATTCCGCTCATTTGACCCTGCTATTGCACCCTCACATATGATTGTCACATTTTTATTTGCAAACCCTGTTGCATTATTAAATGCAGTAACATCCTTATTAATCAGACTATATCCCCTTGTAAACCATAGCGTATAAGTGCCTCCAGACTGTTTCCGCAGTCTATCTAATACCTCTGCAAATGAATCTGCCGAATATAATGCATTTCCTGTAATGGAACTTCCACTGTATAGATAGATTATATTTTGTGCTTTTGTTGTAGCATACAGCTTAATCAATCTATTCGTTGTATCTTGTGCCATTGTGCAAGTAACATTCGTATGTGTTTTTAATGTCCCTATCGCCTTTACTGACGTCGAAAAATAATTTCCCCTTATATGAATCATGGAAAACGCACTACTTGCGCTTGTATTCGCTTGTCTTCCCATCAATTCAATAGTAGCTTTATAAGAATCTGAAATTCTATCCAGATAATCCACATCTACAACATTTGTACTATTTCCCCCCATGGCATTGTATATCTGAAATGTGTTATAATTATCTTCTAATACAATTCTTCCAAAACGCTGGCGATTCCATGCTTCATAGCAATCTCCACCAGAACAAATGGTTGAACTTTTTGTTGCTACATATCCAATACAAGTCGGCAAGTCCGGTTTATAGCCCTTTGGAACATAGCGATCTCCACCTTTGGCATCCTGCTTTTTCTGTTCTGTCCAATAATGATAGAAACTGGAATCATACTGCATATGTCCGAAATTGCTCACACCCCCATCACATGTAACAGAATTATTCAACCTCAGATATCCCCAGCCAAATACGTTAGCAACCTGCGTGTTATTGACTTCAATATAACCTTTCGATGTGGTTGCTTGATCATATCCAGCATGTTCATATGCTCCTACAAATCTCAGACTTTCCTTAATATCATTGAATCTATACGATATAGATCCTGCTGTGCAGCCCTCCTTCGCTGTAAACCAGGTTCCACATTCTGCTACGTAACTTCCTGATGCATCTAATTCAAGATCTCCCGTTACTTTCCCATACAATCCCCAGAAAGATCCACCTACGGTATGGACTTCTTTCGGTTTCAACATTGGATCTACTACAGTTGTATCGAATTTGCGAATGGCTGTATCTTGCAGTGTTGCATGGACATCTCCTGTATGTGTATAGGTGGTAGAGTTATCTGGCCCACTTGATGCATATACATTTCCATAGATTGTACAATTTGTCATTGTTAGATTAATAGTTCCTGTTGAATTATCCTGTCCGCCTCCAAAGATCTGCTTTACAGGAGCATCCTTTGTCATCTCTACATCTTTAAATGTCAGTGTATAACTCACACTATTAGGATTATTCGTATATCCTCCACCATAAATCGCTGTGACTGCCCCACCCAAGAACTTCACATCATCAAAAGTAGTATTATTCTGGTTTCCATAAACCTTTGTTCCAGTCCAGTTCAGATTAATATGTGTAAAATATGCATTAAATCCACTGAAGTAAATTGTATTTACTGTAGGTGTCGATGTAAATGTTGTCCAACTGCTATAGGAAGTCCCCGTCTTATAATTTACAGCTCCAGTAAATACAATCGTCGGCTTATTCGTTGTTCTTGATCCAAGTATGCCACCGGTACGTGATGAATTTCCCAAAGCCTTTAAATCACTTGAGTCCGCCGTATAATCATCCAGAAATGTAATCTTAAAGCTGCTGGATGTTGTATCAGCACTAATTGCAGTCAGCGCACTTTTCAAGGTTCCATACGCATGTCTTACAGTACCTGCTGAAGGCGTCTGGTTGGTTCCTCCCTGCACCAGAACCGACCACTTTCCATTCGTTCCTGCATCACCCACACGCTGTACTACTGTCATATCCTGTGTCAGGGCAATCAAGTTTGCTATCGACATATTCGCCTGTGTACTCAACAATGAAATTCCATCATCGGCTGCTGTCATCTGTACTTCGCTAATCTTATCGGCTGGAATGACATCTCCCATCTTAATCTCAGTCCCATCTGGATAGGACAACATAATACCTGCCGTCTTTGCTACTTGCCAGCCAATCAGTGGATTTGTGTTCTCCGCATCCTCTTCCAACTGTACATCATCTGAAAGTGAAACCTCCGGTGCCTGAAGCCCTTCTCCTGTCACAGCCATCTGTGTGTAGCTGTCATATTCTTCTTCCGATACAGCTGATGCTGTCAGCTCCTGCGTATTGCTTTCTATCCCTTTCTCTTTCTGCTGTTCAATCAACTTTTGTGTTGTCTCATCTCCAAGCGCCTGCTCAATTACTGCACTTTTTGCTTCTTCCTGTGCTTCTCCTTCGGTATAGCTTTCCGGTGCATCCACCTGTAAATTCTGCGATTTTGGAAGATAATAGTTAACTGTTACAGGTACAACAGCATCTGCGATATTTACCGTCTCTTCCGTAGCCTCGCCTGTTGTCTGTTGTTCTTCCGATTGTATCGGTTCCGACGATTCGACGGTTGTATCTTCCGATGTCTTATCTTCTGTCTGTTGTTCTTCCGATTGTATCGGTTCCGACGATTCGGAGATTGCATCTTCCGACATTGGCAGCACTGTCTCTGCTCCATCCACTACAGTTTTCTCTTCTGTATTGCTTTCCTGACTGTAATTCGTATCTGCAGCGAATACAGCCGGTATGATTTGAGAATGAACGAGCACAATTGCTAACAAAAATGCTAAAATTCTTCGTAAGATAACACTCCTTCTTTTCTTCTGTCCTTTCTTCATAAGCTCTGTCCCTCACTTCTTCTCATGTTTCTTTAATATTCTGAATTTAAATAAAAAAACCAAATTTTACAAACAACTGTCTCTTCAATGATGTTCATAAAATCCGGTTTTGCCTAATGAAAGTAACAATCCTACTTAATATTAATTTGTTTTCCCATTCTGTATTTTCTTATTATTTTTTCTAATAATATTATACCCCCTCCGTATTTTTTGTCAATATCTTATAAATATTTTTTCCACATGAGGGGCTGTGAAAAAAATAATCCAATCCCTGTTTAACTTGCTGTTCATAACTCAATTTTTTTGTTTATAAAATGTGGATAACTTTTCACAATCCCGCCAGATCCACCTCGTAGATAAATCTCTCCGGTTCTTTCTCCGGCTGATAAAACATACTCAGATACCAAGGGTAATACTCGATTCCTTCCTTCTCCATCACATTCCCTTTACAGAATACAATCTTTCTTCCAAAATCCCAGTTCTCTACAGCAGATACTTTATTCAATGCCGAATGTTTCTGATAATCGTTTCCTGATTTTATTTCCAGAAGATCTACTTTCATTCCATTTTGAATCACGAAATCCAATTCCCCATATTTTTTAGACTCAAAATAATTTAAAGAGAATCCATTTGCTTTTATTATCTGGGCAAATACATTTTCCAAAATACTTCCCATATTTACTTCCATATTGCCCTGTAAGAGTTCGAATTGAATATTCTCCATACAGGAAGCACACAGAAGTCCTGTATCTCCCATGAATAGCTTGAACAGATTTCGTTTCTCGTTAAGCTGCAGAGGTGGCTGCGGCTCTGTCACATTATATGATGGAAGTGCAACACCTGCGTCACTCAGCCAAAGGAATGCATTCCCATACCGGTTCATTCTTCCATTTTCATCAATCCGATTCAGGAAAAATCGCCTGTTCTTATCATCTAACTGCGAAGCAATACTGTCAAAGATTGCTTTGATTTTTATCTTTTCTGTGCTTTCCGAATATTTTGATATATCCTGTCTGTATAATTCCAGGATGCTTCTCTGAAGTTGTATTACTTTTCCAACATCATGTGTAGTTACATAAGTTTGTACAACATCCGGCATTCCCCCCACAACAATATAGGTTGCAAACAACTTCAACAAAGTTTCATGCATTACCTTTGGAACCGCTTCATGTTTTTCATAACAGGTCTGTAACGTTTTTAACGTAGATTCCTGTACTCCATTCGCTGTAAGATATTCTTTGAAATTCATTGGATACATATATACGATCTCTTCAAATCCTACCGCATAAGACGGAACTTCCTTGTATCGAACTCCCAGAAGAGAGCCTGATTCTATATAATCAAATCTACCGTCTTCCACAAGGAATTTTATTGCACATCTTGCATTCGGACATTCCTGTATCTCATCCAGAAAAATCAATGTCTTCCCCGGTTCTAATTCCTTCATCTTAAATGCTGTGAGATTCTCGATGATCGTATTTGCATCTAATTTTCCTTCAAAGATCTTTTCTGCCCCTTTGTCTAAGATGAAATTTATTTCAACAAAGTGTTCGTATTGCTCTTTCGCAAACTCTCGGATAATAGTTGTCTTTCCGATTTGTCTTGCTCCAATGATACAAAGTGCTTTCTTTTTCTTCTGATTTTTCCACGAAATTAATTTCTCTGAGATTTCTCTTTTTAACATTGTTCCAACCTCCTGATATTAGTATTGTAACATTTTTCCAAGGTTATTCAATGTGTTTCGTTACTTTTTTCCATGTTTTTCACCTGTTCTTGTAACATTTTTCCGCATTTTTTACCATGTTTTGTAACATTATTCTCGCGTTCCGATCAGAATCTTCTTTCCTTCAAATGCAAATCCATAATGTCGAATCTCTTCTTTTTTGAATCCACGTGCAAAAAGTGTCTATATCAGAACCTTTTATCGTTTCTTGATATAGACACTTTTTTAATAGTCATTCTATTAACTAATTGATATTTTCGCCGTTTGTTGAAATAACTTCTTTATACCACTCGAAAGAATCTTTCTTTCTTCTGGACAAGTCTCCTGTTCCATCGTTATGTTTATCCACATAGATGAATCCATATCTCTTATCCATCTCACCGGTTCCTGCACTGACAAGGTCGATGCATCCCCATGGTGTATAACCCATCAAATCTACACCATCTTCCTCTACCGCCTTTTTCATTTCTGAAATGTGGTGCTGCAGATATTCCACACGGTATGGATCGTGGATGCTTCCATCCTCTTCTAACGTATCATATGCTCCAAATCCATTTTCTACAATAAACAATGGTACTTTGTAGCGATCTGTAAACCAGTTCAATGAATAGCGCAGTCCGATCGGATCAATCTGCCATCCCCATTCACTTGCCTTTACGTACTGATTCTTTATGCGATCCTTTTCTCCACGGTAATCATATTCCGGATTGTCTGGTTCTGCTTTTGTACAGAAAGACATATAATAACTGAAACCGATGTAATCGACACAGCCCTGTTTTAACACTGCAAGATCTTCTTCTGTTACGTCAATCTTAAGGTCTTTTCTTTCCCAGTATTTCAAAATATTTACAGGGTATTCTCCTTTTACATGCACATCTGTATAATAATATCTTTTCTGCATGGCTTTTTCAGCCTGCAGTATATCTTCCGGACGGCAGGTAGCCGGATAGATTGGGCACATTGCGATCATGCAGCCAATCTGAAATTTCGGATTAATCTCATGTCCAGCTTTTATCGCTTCGGCACTGGCAACCAGTTCATAGTGAGATGCCTGATACATCAATTCTTCCGCATTTTCTTCCGGTTTAATTATAATCCCGGAATTAGCATAAAGCATAAATCCATCACCGATATCTGCCTGGTTGTTAATCTCATTAAATGTCATCCAATATTTTACTTTGTCTTTGTATCGCTCAAAGCATGTTACTGCAAATTTCACGAAGAAATCAATCAGTTTTCTGTTTCTCCATCCACCGTACTCTTGTACAAGATGCAGAGGCATCTCAAAATGACTCAGTGTGATCACTGGTT
>OGDF01004874.1_pt1 | contig 14742 bp, 11 predicted proteins | sample 1570141 | NCBI WGS metagenome assembly OGDF01 (sample SAMEA4370581, study PRJEB24528) | human gut metagenome | reverse complement strand
GGTGAGCTCATCCTTGCGGGCGGCGAGAGCCTTGTCCAGGGCAATGGGGTGGTTGGTGCACCAGGTGTAGTCCACCCAGTCGCCGGACTTGACCAGCTTCACGGCCTCAGCAGCGGTGGTCAGCTTGCTCTTGTACAGTGCCTGAAAATCCATTCTACGATCTCCTTTTCCAATAAAAAGAATAAAAATAAAACTCCCGGAGGGAAAAGCCCCCGATGAGCGCCCCGGCCCCCGGCAAAGCGGGGAAGCGGGGCGTAAACAGTCGAGTACAGTTTATCAGGTTGCGGAAAAATGTCAAGCGAAAACTTGCATTTTCTACACATTCTTCTTGCATTTTTAGCCCCAAAATTCGGCTCTGTAAAAAGCGCTGAAAAACGATGAAATTTTTCCTGCTTTTCCGTTGTTTTTTTGGCGGACTTCCCATCTTGTCAGAGTGGGTGGGATACAGTAGAATAGATGTATTATAGAGCCGAAGTGGGCCGAATTATGGATAAATCCATTCAAAAATTGCAGTGGAAGGGGCGTTCTTTTGTGGAAGAGTTAAAGCAGCGGATCCTGCGGGACGGAAAAGTACGGGGCAGCAACGAGGTATTGAAGGTCGACAGCTTCCTGAACCACCAGATGGACGTGCCGTTTCTCCAGGCCATCGGCCAGGCGTTCCGGCAGCGGTTCGAGGGATGTCCCGTGGACCGGATCCTGACCATCGAGGCTTCGGGCATTGGCATTGCTTGCCTGGCCGCCCCTGCCTTTGGCAACCCCCCCGTGGTTTTTGCCAAGAAAAACAAGACCAAGAACATCGCCGGGGACGTGTACATCAGCCAGGTCGAGTCCTTCACCCAGAGCAAGCGTCCCTATAATATCTTCGTGTCCAAAGAGTTCCTGCACCCCGGCGAGCGGGTGCTGCTCATCGACGATTTCCTGGCCAACGGCAGCGCCATGAATGCCCTCATCGACATCGTCCACCAGGCCGGAGCCGAGGTCGTGGGCGCAGGTATCGTCATTGAAAAGGCCTTCCAGCCCGGCGGCGAGCGCATCCGCGGCCAGGGCATCCGGGTCGAGTCTCTGGCCCGCATCGCCAGCATGAGCGAGGAGACCGGAGTCGTTTTCTGCGACTGAGCCGGGTCATTGCTGCCCTGCTCCGGGCCGGTCATGCAGGCCGACCGCTTGTCCCATTCATTCCGGCCGGGTCCAAACCCGATCCCGCCGTTTTGAAAAAGTATGTCATTTAGGAGGAACACAAATGAAAAAGCGTATTCTTGCTCTGCTCATGGCCGGTGCTCTGGCCCTGGGCCTGACCGCCTGCGGCGGCGGCGACACCAGCACCGATGCTGACACCACCGCCGACAGCAGCAGCGACACCGCCGCCGCCACCGGCATCGCTGCCGACAAGCTGAAGGTCGGCCTGATCCTGGTCGGTGAGGCCGCCGATGCCTACAACAAGAACCACATCGACGGCATGAGAGAGGCCTGCCAGAAGAACGGCATGGACTATGATTCCCAGGTCGTCGTGAAGGCCAACATCACCGAGGACTCCACCTGCGCCGACGCCATCAACGAGCTGCTCGATGCCGGCTGCAACGCCATCTTCGCCGACTCCTTCGGCCACGAGCAGTACATGGAGGAGGCCGCTCCCGACCACCCCGACGTGCAGTTCTGCCACGCCACCGGCTACCAGGGCGCGACCGACACCCTGGACAACACCCACAACTACTTCGCCAAGATCTTCGAGGCCCGTTACCTGGCCGGTATCGCTGCCGGTCTGAAGACCGAGACCAACAAGCTGGGCTATGTGGCTGCCAAGCCCTTCGCCGAGGTCATCTCCGGCTACACCGCCTTCTATCTGGGCGCCAAGAGCGTCAACCCCGACGTGACCATGCTCGTCAACTACACCAACGAGTGGTCCGACGCCACCAAGGAAGCCACCAACGCCCAGGCTCTGATCGACCAGGGCTGCGACGTCATCTCCCAGCACTCCGACACCTCCGCCCCCGCCACCACCGCCCAGAGCAACGGTGTCTTCGCCGTGGGCTACAACGACGACATGATCTCCGTGGCACCCGACGCCGCTCTGGTCTCCGCCCGCGTCAACTGGGGCGCTTACTATGAGTACGCTCTGAAGTGCCTGATCGACGGCGAGGCCATTGACCAGGATTGGTGCGGCAGCTACGCCGAGGGCGCTTGCTACCTGTCCCCCTTCAATGATGCCATCATCGCCGACGGCACCAAGGAAGCCATCGAGAAGGCCGCTGCCGGCCTGGCTGACGGCTCCGTTCAGGTCTTCGCCGGCCCCCTGCACGGCAAGGACGCCGACGGCAACGAGCTGAACCTGGCTGAGGGTGAGTACTACAAGGAGAACGAGAAGGGCTCTTCTCCCACCTTCACCTACATCGTGGACGGCGTCACCGTTCTGTCCTGATCTTTCCGGAACCAACAAAGCGCACCCTTGCCTCCCGGCGAGGGTGTGCTTTGATTCCCCGGTGACTTTTTATCTGGATCAAGCCTGCGCTTGCCTGTCAGAGGCGAGCCGTCAGAGGATGACGGCTGACCTGTAACCGGCAAACCAAAGAGAGAACAGAGAAAGCTGAGGTGCAAGCGTTGCAACCAACGAACCGACCGGTCAACGCCGTAGAGCTGCGGGACGTAACCAAGACCTTTGGCAAGGTCGTGGCCAACGACCACGTGAGCCTGGACATCCGCAAGGGCGAGATCCTCTCCCTGCTGGGCGAAAACGGCAGCGGCAAGACCACACTCATGAACATGCTGGCGGGCATCTACTTCCCCGACAGCGGACAGATCCTGGTGGACGGCAAGGAAGTCTCCATCCGCTCCCCGAAGGACTCCTTCGCCCTGCATATCGGCATGATCCACCAGCACTTTAAGCTGGTCGATGTGTTCTCCGCTGCGGAGAACATTGTGCTGGGCCTGAAGGACAAGGGCAAGTTCGACCGGAAAGCCATCTCCCAGCAGATCCGGGACATCAGCAGCAAGTACGGCTTCGATTTAGACCCGGACAAGAAGATCTACGACATGGCCGTTTCCGAGAAGCAGACGGTGGAGATCATCAAGGTCCTCTACCGGGGCGCAGACATCCTGATCCTGGACGAGCCGACCGCCGTGCTGACCCCCCAGGAGACGGAGAAGCTCTTCTCCGTGTTGCGGAACATGCGGGCCGATGGGAAATCCATCGTCATCATCACCCACAAGCTCAACGAGGTCATGGCCATTTCCGACCGGGTCTCCGTCCTGCGCAAGGGCCAGTTTATCGCCACGGTGAACACCAGCCAGACCAGCCCCCAGCAGCTGACCGACATGATGGTCGGCCACGCCGTCACCCTGAACATCGACCGCCCCGAACCCAAGGACCCGCAGGACCGCCTGGAGGTCAAGGGGCTGACCTGTCTCGACGGCCAGGGCGTAAAAGTCCTGGACGATGTGAGCTTCGCCGCCAAGAGCGGGGAGATCCTCGGCATCGCCGGCATCGCCGGCAGCGGCCAGCGGGAGCTGTGCGAGGCCATTGCGGGCCTGTATCCCGTCTCCCACGGCGAGATCATCTACCACAACCGCCACGACGAGCAGGCGGAGGATCTCGTGGGCAAGTCCCCCCTGGCCATTCGCAACCTGGGCATCTCCCTGGCCTTCGTGCCGGAGGACCGGCTGGGCATGGGCCTCGTCGGCTCCATGGGCATGACGGGGAACATGATGCTGAAAAGCTATGACAAGGGCAGCGGCTTCTTCACCGACGCCAAGCCCCCCCGCACCCTGGCCCAGGAGATCAAAGAAAAGCTGGAGGTCGTGACCCCCAGCATCAACACCCCCGTGCGCAAGCTCTCCGGCGGCAACGTCCAGAAGGTCCTGGTGGGCCGGGAGATCGCCTCCGGCCCCGCCGTTCTCATGGCGGCCTATCCCGTCCGCGGCCTGGACATCCACTCCTCCTACACCATCTACCGCCTGCTCAACGAGCAGAAAGAGAAAGGCGTGGCCGTCATCTATGTCGGCGAGGACCTGGACGTCTTACTGGAGCTGTGCGACCGCATCCTGGTCCTCTGCGGCGGCAAAGTCAGCGGCATCGTGGACGGCCGCACGATCACAAAAGAAGAAGTGGGCTTCCTGATGACGACCCACAAGGGAGAGGGGCGCGGCCATGACTGAGAAACAGAATATCCAACGGGAGCCGCTGGTCCGCCTCGCCAAGCGGGATGACCTGAGCGGGGCCAAGAAATGGGCCATCCGCCTGATGGCCATTGTCCTGGCGCTGGTGGTCGGCTCCCTGTTCATCGCGGTGCTGGGGCACAACCCCATCGCGGTGTATCACGACATCATCACCGGCTCCCTGGGCGGGCCGTCTACCGCCAAGGTCACCGTCCGGGTCGCCATCCCGCTCTTGGGCGCGGCCCTGGCCATCGCCCCGGCGTTCAAGATGAAGTTCTGGAACATCGGCGCGGAGGGCCAGATCATGGTGGGCGGCATTGCGGCCACCTACTTCGCCCTCTACTGGTATGATAAACTCCCCAAGCCCGCCCTCTTGATCGTCATGGCGGTGGCGAGTATCCTTGCAGGCGGCATCTGGGGCCTGGTCCCGGCCTTCTGCAAGGCCAGGTGGGGGACCAACGAGACGCTCTTTACCCTGATGCTCAACTACATCGCCATCGGCATCGAGGCCTATTTGCAGAACGGCCCCTGGAAGGACCCCAGCGGCACCGGCTTCCCCATCATCGCCATGTTCGACCAGAAGGCCCGCCTGCCGAAGGTGGGTGGGGTCCACATCGGCTGGATCATCGTCCTGGCCCTCACGGTCGGCATGTTCATTTACATGAAGTACAGCAAGCACGGCTATGAGATCTCCGTCGTGGGCGAGAGCCAGCGGACCGCCCGCTACGCGGGCATGAACGTGGGCAAGATCATCATGCGCACCATGTTCCTCTCCGGTGCCATCGCGGGCCTCATGGGCTTCCTGGTGGTCTCCGGCGCAGACTATACGCTCAACAACGGCACCTCCGGCGGCGTGGGCTTCACGGCCATCATCGTGGCGTGGCTGGCCCACCTCAATCCCTTCGCCATGGTGCTCATCGCGGGGCTGCTGGCTGTGCTGACCAAAGGCTCCAACACCATTCAGACCAACTTCAAGATCCCTGCCTCGGCGGCGGACGTGCTCTCGGCCATCATCCTCTTCTTCATGCTGGGCTGTGAGTTCTTCATCAACTACCGCATGATCTTCCGGGGCAGCAAGGCCAAGGTCCCGGCAGGACCGGCCCCAGCAACCCCGGCGGCATCACCGGACACCGCAGAAAAGGAGGCCGACGAGCATGAATAACCTCATCAATTTCCTCACCGCCGGCATCCTGGCGGCGGCCCCGCTGCTCTTCGGCGTGCTGGGCGAGACGCTGACGGAGAAATCCGGCAACATGAACCTGGGCGTCGAAGGCATGATGTTCATGGGCGGCATCGCCGGCATCCTCGGCCCCTACTACTATGAAAAAGCCGGGGGGACCAACCCCTACGTCGCCCTGATCATCGCCATGGTCTGTGCGCTGGTCTGCGCCGGTGTCGGCGCCCTGGTCTTCTCCGTGCTGACCATCACCCTGCGGGCCAACCAGAACGTCACCGGCCTGGCTCTGACCATGTTCGGCACGGGCTTTGGCAACTACTTTGGCGAGGCCGTGGGCAATGCAGACCCCTCCGGGTTCCTGTCCGTCAGCACCGCCGTGAAGGGCATCTTCAACAACCCCATCTTCCCGGACAGCATGGTGAACATCCCCTACATCGGGAAGCTGCTCTTCTCCCACAACTTCATGGTCTATCTGGCCATTCTCCTGGCCGTGCTCCTGGCCTGGTTCCTGGGCCGGACGCGGGCGGGCCTGAGCCTGCGGGCCGTGGGCGAAAGCCCCGCCACCGCAGACGCGGCGGGCATCAACGTGACCAAATACAAATATCTCGCCACCTGCATCGGCGGTGCCATGACGGGTCTGGGCGGCCTGTACCTGGTGATGAACGCCGCCTCCGGCGTCGGCGGTGCGTGGGTCTACAACTGCATCGACGGCTACGGCTGGCTGGCTGTGGCCCTGGTCATCTTCGCCGTCTGGAGCCCCAAGCGGGCGCTCTGGTGCTCCCTCATCTTCGGCGGCCTGGCCTGTATGCGGTATTATTACCCCATCTCCTTCATCCCGGCCTCCATCTACGACATCGTGCCGTACATCGTCACGGCCATCGTCCTGGTCGCCGTCAGCCTGAAGCACAGCCGCGCCAACCAGCCCCCGGAGAGCCTGGGCCTGAGTTACTTCCGCGAGGAGCGGTGAGAACGGAATCTTATCTATGAAAAAGGCGCTGCCGGCGGGCAGCGTCTTTTTTGCGTCTCCCTCGAAAAAAGGGCAGAAAAACAGGGCCTGCGTAAACCACTCGCCGGCCCTATCTCTCCGAAGGTTAAAATGAAAAGAAGCGTTCTTGACTCTTGCAGGATTATAGTACCAAAGACTTATTACAGAAAAAGGCCGGAAATGTTACAAAACCTTTAAGTTTGCATGTCTTTCTGCCGCACCCCTGCAAAAAAGTCCTGGAGGACCTGGCGGCACTCGTCTTCTAAGATATGCCCGATGATCTTCGGGTGGTGGCGGAAGTTCTCCTCAAAGAGATTGAGGATGGAGCCGCAGGCCCCGAAACCCGCGTCCTTGGCCCCGTAATAAATTTCCGGGATGCGGGCGGAGATGATGCCCCCCGCGCACATGGGGCAGGGTTCCAGTGTAACGTAGAGTCTCGCGTGCTTCAGCCGCCAGTCTCCGTGGAAACGGCAGGCGTCCTGAATGGCCAACAGCTCGGCGTGGGCCAGGGGATCGTGGTCCTCCTCCCGTCGGTTGCGGCCCCGGCCAAGAACCTGACCGCTTTCATCCACGATGACACAGCCCACCGGCACCTCCCCGGCGGCGGCGGCTTCTTCGGCCAGGGCCAGGGCCTGGCGCATATAAGGTTCGTGGTCTTGTCTCATGGGCGGTGCCTCCCCGTGGTCGTTCGTTTCTGCCATTGTACCGAATTTTTCACCGGGTGGCAAGGGGAAGCGGGCGGGGGAAGGCCGCTTCCCTTCGTCCCGGCACCCAGGGCTTGCAGGGCCGCCAGGTAAAGCAGCAGGCCGAACCCTAAGCCGCCCAGGGCGGCAGCGCAGGGGGACAGGCCGCTGCGCTGCAAGAATGTCTCCATGAGATCCCCGCAGGTCGCCGCCAGACACGCAGACAGGACCGGGGCCGTGAACCACGGAAAGGCCGGCAGCGACAGCCCGATCTCCCGCGCCACGACCCGCCAGCTCAGCGCCGCGCCTAGCACCGCCGAGAGGGTGAAGGCGAAGGCATAGCCCTGCATCCCCCGGCCGGAGACGAGCAGACAGGTGAGGACCAGCTGCACCCCATCTGCCGCCAGCGCAATGCCCGCTGCGGCCCCCTGGCGGCCCACGCCGCTGAGGATCGCCGCGCAGAGCGTCTGCCAGCAGGAGAAGAGCACGCCCAGAGCCAGGAGGGGCAGATGGTCGCCCACGCGGGCATCTGCGTACAACGCCGCCCCGATCGCCGGGCCGGAGACGGCCAGCAGCGCCAGGGCCGGGATCAAGATCAGATTTGCCAGGCCCACGGAGCGGCTGACCTGCCGCCGGATCTCCCCCCGGTCGTTCAGCGCAGAGCACTGGGAGAGCTTGGGCGTTAACACTAAGCCCAGGGCGCTGAGAAAGGCCGTGGGCAGGAGCAGCATGGGCAGGGTCATGCCAAAGGTCACGCCATAGACCGCCACGGCCTGGTTCTGGTCCATCCCCCCGGAGACCAGCAGGCGGGGGATGAGGACGGCGTTGGCCGAAGAGATGAGATTGCCCAAAAGCGCCGCCGCACCCAGGGGGGCCGCGATGCGCCCCAGCTTGCCCCGCAAGACTTGAGATGTGGTGCCGGGACCGGTGAGCCGACTCTTCGGGCCGAGCGCATGTCGGAATAAAACCGTCTGCGTCACGGCCGAGGCGATCTCACACAGGGCCATGCCCAGGACGATGGCCCCGACCACGCCCTCCGCCGTGGCGGGGGAGAGGCCCTTGACCAGCGAGAGGACCAAGGCAGCCCGCAGGACCATCTCGGCCAATTCCGTCATAGCCGCCGGGAAGACCCGTCCTGTCCCGTAGAAGTAATGCTTCTGCAAATTCTCCACGCCTGTCAGCAGCAGGCAGGGGACGAGCAGCATCAGCCCCAGGCGCGTCCGGGCGTCTCCCAAAAGATAGACGGAGACGGCGTCGGAAAAGAGCAGCAGCAGAATGCAGGGGAGCGCCGCTAAGAGGAAAAACAGCCGGATGGCCTGCCCCCGCACCTGCCAGATGGCCCGCCGGTCGCCCAGGGCCTGGTACCAGGCGGAGAGATTGGAGACGCCCGTGGTCAAGCCCACGGAGGTCAGGGAGAGCAGGATGGAGTAGACCGGCAGGATGAGCTGATACAGCCCCATGATCTCCGCCCCGGCCAGGCGGGTCAGCCCCACCCGGTAGGCAAAGCCCACGGCCTGGGAGAGAATGCCGGTGACAGTGAGAAGTGCTACGCTGGCCATGAGAGATCACCTCCTGGGACGCCGGGTCTTTGGCGCAGCAGCTGCGTTCTGGTCAGTGTATGCGGCGGCGGGAGCGGGTATGCTATGCAGGATTTTTGTCAAGTCCCTTGGAATATATTGCTCGCCTGCAACAAATCCTTCTTGAATGGACGGAAGTTTTCTCCTGCAAATTTGCGTTGGAAAACGATTTGGCCAAACAGAGGAAAAACCCCACAGAAAACAGTGTGGTTCTTGGGGTTTTTTCGGTAAAACAGCGATAACTTTCGCCTTGTTCCAGGGCGAAAAATGCAGTATACTAGTGCAGAACTGTTGTATACAGATAAAAATAGGATCTGTATGCCCAATCTTTTTAGGAGGTATCCCCCTATGGCATTTGTAGAGGTATCTAAGCAGGGCCACGTTGGTATCGTGACCATGAACCGCCCTGAGACCCTGAACGCACTGAGCAGCGCTGTGTTCGCTGACCTGCTGAAGGCTTTCGACGTGGTGGAGAACGACGAGGAGATCTATGTCGTTGTCGTCACCGGCGCTGGCCGTTCCTTCGTCGCCGGCGCTGACATCAGCGAGATGGCTACCATGAACGTCGTGGAAGGCAAGAACTTCGGCGATCTGGGCAACCAGGCTATGCTGCGCCTGGAGAGAATGGAGAAGCCCACCATCGCTGCCATCAACGGCTTCGCTCTGGGCGGCGGCTGCGAGCTGTCCATGGCTTGCGACATCCGCATCGCTTCCGAGAAGGCCAAGTTCGGTCAGCCCGAGGTGGGCCTGGCATCACCCCCGGCTTCGGCGGCACCCAGCGTATGCCCCGCATCTGCGGCACTGCACACGCCATGGAGCTGATCCTCACCGCTGACACCATCAACGCCCAGCAGGCTCTGGAGATCGGCCTGGTGAGCAAGGTCGTCGCTCCCGACGCTCTGATGGATACCGCTCTGGAGCTGGCCAACAAGATCGCTTCCAAGGCACAGGTCGCTATCCGCGCTGCCAAGCAGGCTGTCCGCTATGGCATGCAGTGCGACATCTCCACCGCCGCCACCTACGAGGCCCTGGCCTTCGCCACCTGCTTCGGCACCGAGGACCAGAAGGACGCCATGAAGGCCTTCGTGGAGAAGAAGAAGCTGGACGGCTTCAAGAACCGCTGAGATCTTTCGATCCCAGAATGCAAACAGAGCGCTTAGCCGCTCTGATCACTTGGTTTGTACCTGTCCTGTCAGAGCGAGGGGTTCCTCGCTCTGGCCTGGACTCTTATGATTTATATTTTCAGGAGGAAAAGAACAATGGCTATCAATAAGGTTATGGTCCTGGGTGCAGGCACCATGGGCATGGGCATCGCCCAGGTTTTCGCTGAGGCTGGCAAGACCGTTATCGTCCGCGACATCGCTGATGCTTTCATTCAGCGCGGCGAGGGCGTTCTGAAGAAGAACATGGAGAAGAAGGTTGCCAAGGGCAAGATCACCGAGGAGCAGAAGAACGAGACCCTGGGCCGCGTTTCCTTCACCCTGGAGCTGGCCGACGCCAAGGACTGCGACCTGGTCGTTGAGGCTGCCATCGAGGTTCTGGACATCAAGAAGAGCATCTTCAAGGAACTGGACGAGGTCTGCAAGCCCGAGACCATCCTGGCTTCCAACACCTCTTCCATCTCCATCACCGCCATTGCTGCCGCTACCAAGCGTCCTCAGCAGGTTCTGGGCATGCACTTCTTCAACCCCGCTCCCGCTATGAAGCTGGTCGAGGTCATCCGCGGCGCCCGTACCAACGACGAGACCTTCCAGGCTGTCTATGGCTGCGCTAAGGACCTGGGCAAGAACCCCGTCGAGGTCGGCGAGGCTCCCGGCTTCGTGGTCAACCGCATCCTGATCCCCATGATCAACGAGGCTATCATCGTTCTGGAGAACGGCATCGCTTCCAAGGAAGACATCGACACCGCTATGATGTACGGTGCGAACCACAAGATGGGCCCCCTGGCTCTGGCTGACCTGGTTGGTCTGGACATCTGCCTGGCCATCATGGAGACCATCTATACCGAGACCGGCGACTCCAAGTATCGTCCCGCTCTGACCATGAAGAAGATGGTCCGCGCTGGCCTGCTGGGCCAGAAGACCGGAGAGGGCTTCTACAAGTATTGATCCCTCTCCGTCAAGCTCTGACGAACGACAGCTCCTCTGCGGAACTTCCGCAGGGGAGCTTTTTGCATTGGGGCGTTGACATTTTGCACGAAGCCGCTTATAATAAAGGCAGGACAATACGATGCCTGTCCACACGAATCAAAAAACGAAAACCCCAGAGGAAGCGACCCTCTGGGGTTTTCTATACCCAATTATGTACCGTGCAGCTTCACGAGGACGGAGGGCTTGTCCCGCCCCAGGCTACTGCCGGGTCATTTCTTCTCATCATCGTCTAACCATTTGCAGATGAAATAGGAAAATATCCCTGCCAGCGTCGAGATGAGAAACGACACGATGCCTTCCACGCGAATCACCTCCTTCGCTGCGAAGGAGTCGGCAGCTTGTTTAGTATAGCAGAAATCGCGTGATTCGACAAGATAAGGTCCCCGCTCAAATCGAGCGGGGACTCATGGTGTCCAGCTTATGCCCCCCGCAGCAGCGCCAGCAGGCGCTGGAAGAACGACTGGTTGGGGCGGGGGACCGGATCCGGCTCCGGGCGGTGCAGCGAGGTCTTCATCAACTCCGCCTGGCTGTCGATGCGGGGGCCGTGGATCTCCTTGCGCAGGTACGCCCCACTGGGCTGTAAGAAGGATGCCTTGGCGTTGTCCTGTAATTGCAGGTCCAGAAGATAGCGCAGCTGGTCCTGGATGGCCGGGTCAAAGATGGGGCAGGCGATCTCCACCCGGCGGCGGAGGTTCCGGGTCATCAGGTCCGCAGACGCGATGAAATACTTCGCGTCCGACCCCCGGCCAAAGACGTAGACTCTGGCGTGCTCCAGATACCGCCCGACGATGCTGGTGACCTGAATGTTCTCCGTCTGGTGCAGCACCCCCGGCCGCAGGCAGCAGATGCCGCGGACGATGAGCTTGATCTCAACGCCCGCCTGGGACGCCTGGCGCAGCTTGTCAATGACCTCACGCTCCGTGACGGAATTGACCTTGAAGCAGAGGTACCCCTCTGGCCCTTTGGCGATCTGCTCGTCGATGAGCGCTAAGATACGGGGCTTCAGGCCGTAGGGGGCCACCCAGAGGGTCTGATAGCTGCCCTCCAGATTGTCTGTGAGCATGTTGCGGAAGAACGCCGCGCCGTCGGCCCCGATGCTGGGGGAGGCCGTCATCACGCTCAGGTCCGTGTAGAGGGCACTGGTCTTTTCGTTGTAGTTTCCGGTGCCCACCTGGGTGATGTAGTGGGTGCCCTTTTTGTCCTGGAGGGTGATGAGGCAGAGCTTGCTGTGGCACTTGAAGTTCTCCATGCCGTAGATGACCTTGCACCCGGCCTCCTCCAGCATCTTGGACCAGGCGATGTTATTGGCCTCGTCAAACCGGGCGCGAAGCTCCATGAGAGCCACGACCTCTTTCCCGTTCTCCGCCGCCCGGCATAAGATCCGGGCGATCTTTGACGTGGAGGCCAGGCGGTAGATCGTGATCTTGATGGATTTCACGTCCGGCCGCTCCGCGGCCTCCTCCAGGAGCTTCAGGAAGGGGTCGATGCTGTCGAAGGGGAAGAAGAGCAGGCGGTCTTTCCGCTGGATCTGCTCGATCATGCTCTCCTGCCGGCTCAGATCCTCCGGCCAGCGGGGGATGTAGGGGTGGTAGGTCAGGGAGCGGCGCAGGTCCTCCGGCAGGGCGTTTTCCAGGCCATAGACATAGCCCATGGCCAAGGGCGCACGGTCGCAGTAGATCTGATGGGTCTGGACCTGGATACTCTCTCCCAGCAGACGCAGCAGCTCCTGCGAGGGGCGGCGGTCCATCTCCAGGCGGACGATGGCCTGGTTGGCCCGTTTTTTCAGCATCTGGGTCATCATGGTCCGGAAATCCCGGTCGCTGTCCTCAAATTTTTCCCGGTCGAAGCTCAGGTCGGCGTTGCGGGTGGCGCTGATGACGCAAAGCTCCTCCACCGTGTATTTTTTGAAGAGGGTCGGCGTCCAGTGGCACAAGATCGTCTCCAGCCGCAGGAAGCGCCCGCGGCTTCCCGGCAGCGGGAAGATCGGCGGCAGGGAGGCCGGGCAGGGGACAAAGCCCAGCGCCGCCTTGCCGCTCTTGCTCCGCAGCAGGGCCGTGATATACAGCGCCTTGTTGTCCAGGCGCGGGCTGGGGTGGCGCTGCCCCACGATCTGGGGGGAGAGCACGGGCAGAACGACGGCCCGGAAATCGTCGTCCACCTGGGCCTGCCCCTCTGCAGTCAGGTCGTCGTAGCTCAGGTCCTGCACCCCGGCCTGGGCCAGCAGGGTGCTGACCCGGCTGTATAACTGCCCCTTGATCTCCAGCAGGCTGGGGATCGCCTCATAAATGGCCTGGAGCTGCTCGGCAGGGTCCAGGCCGCTTTTATTGTCGATCTCGTCCGGGGAGACGAGGGAGAGGTCCAGGAGACTCCCCACCCGGACCATGAAAAATTCGTCCAGATTGCTGGAGAAAATGGAAATGAATTTCAGCCGTTCCAGGGGCGGGACCAGGTCGTCGGCGGCCTCCTCCAGCACCCGGCGGTTGAACCGAAGCCAGCTCAGCTCCCGGTTCTGGGTATAACTGTAATCATTTACGATGCCTTCAAAATCTTTTGGCATAAATACCCCTCCCTCACACCGTATTGACTGACGATCACGCGGCCGGCCCCGAACCCCTGGACCATGTGGCGCAGGATGAGCATTCCGGGGATCATGGTGTGGATGCGCTCCGGCTCGATCTTTAGAATCAGGTCGGCGGCCTGCTTCTGGGAAGCGCAAAGCTCTTGGCACACCCGGTCTAACTGGCCGATGGTGATGCTGTTGCTCGTCTCCGGCAGGCGGCAGACCCGCTTGGCCAGCTTCAGGGCCGCCCGCGCCGTGCCGCCCACGCAGACCAGGGGCAAGCCCTGGCGGACGGGGCGCTCCACCACACCCAAAGTCGCCATTGTGATGGCTTTTTCCATGTGATGGATGGCCTCTTTGTTGGGCAGGATCTTCCGCACGAAGTCCCGGTAGAGCTTCAAGGACCCCACGGGGCAGCTGTTGGCGGACTCCATCACGCCGCCGGCAAACCGCACCACCTCGGTGCTGGCCCCGCCGATGTCCACGAAGAGCCCGTCGGTGAGGTCCAGCTCCTGCATGGCCCCGGCATAGCCGAAGGCGGCCTCCTCCTCGCCGGAGATGACCTCCACCGGAAAACCCGTGGCTCGCTGAATGGCAGCGACTGCCTGGTCCGTATTTTTCACATTGCGCAGAGAGGCCGTGGCAAACACTGCCACGGCTTTGATGTCCAGTGCGCTCAGCGTCGCGCGGAAGGAGAGTAAGCCCAGGATCGCCCGCTCAATGCCGTCTGGGCTCAGGGCATTGTGTTCTACATAGCCTGCCAGACCTGCCATGATCTTTTCCTTAAAAAGGACCCGGAAGATCTGGGGCGGGGTGGTCTCGTAGACGGTGAGCCGCATCGAGTTTGAGCCAATGTCAATGACCGCTTGTTTCATTTCGTTCCTTCTTCCTGTATTCAATGCAGTATATCCATACTATGTTAGGATACGCAGAAGAAGTTAAATCAAAAACCTGAGAAACGTTAACTTTTGGTCAAATCCAACGCCGCTTCTTTTCCCCAGTTTCCCCCGTTTTTGTGGACAAAAAAATCCCTCTGCCGCACCGGCAGAGGGATTTTTGGCATTGCAGCGCTTATCCAATGGTCTTTTTCACCACAGCCTGGAAGTTCAGGCGGGCGATCTTATCCCGTTCCTCCTGGGAAAGGCCCATCTTCTCAAAGACCTTGAACAGGTTGGGGATCTGGGAGGCATCGTCCATGCCCGTTACGGCGGGGGTGGAAGAGGCCGCCATGGAACCCATGGTCTCCTCGTCCTCGATGAACTCGAAGAAGTCGAAGCCGCAGCCCACGTGGTCGATGCCCATGATGTTGATCATGTGCTCGGCGTGGCGGGCCAGGTTCTCGACGGTCTGCTTGGCCGGGTCGTGGTCCACGAAGATGTTGAAGGAGTTCAGGCCGACCACACCGTCCAGGTCGCGGATGGCCCGGAGCTGGTCGTCCGTCAGGTTGCGGCGGTGGGGACA
>OGDF01004867.1_pt1 | contig 14769 bp, 9 predicted proteins | sample 1570141 | NCBI WGS metagenome assembly OGDF01 (sample SAMEA4370581, study PRJEB24528) | human gut metagenome | reverse complement strand
GCAAATATGTTCCACTCATTGCCATCTCTTTACTTGTCACCTTTTTATATGGAGGAATTATATGGCATATGTTTCCTTATTTCTCCCCTACCAATATGTCGTGGGAAGGACATCTTAGCGGAGGAATTATGGGAACGCTCTGCGCTTTCGTTTTCGTAAATCACGGACCGCAACGGCCGGAACCTTTTGCAGATGAAACGGAAGAGGAAAATAATGAAGAAGAGAAGGGAAAAAGCCCTTAAAGGGCTGAAATAGCAGAGTAAACAGACCACATTTAATTTATCAAATAAAAGTAAAGCTGTCAAAAGCCTGTTTTACTATCTGATTGATTAGAGACAAAATATCCCAAACATAGTAAATCCAAACTTCTGACAGCCTCAAAAAGCTTCTGCCCTACCAAAGGAAGCAGATAAAGAATCTTTTATTCCAAAGGAATCCACTTATACTCTCCAAGCAACTTAGCAGAATATTTGCCTGTCAAATCAGGTATATTAGTATCATCCTCCACTGTTGCATCAAACTCCCATCCACAAACTAAATCATCTTCCTGTCCTGTAACCCTAATTTCCTCATTCATCAGCTTTTTAATTTCTCCCTGTGACTTGGCAGATTTCCAAAGATGGAAATGTTTGATATATCCAGATAGTTTCCAGTCATTTGTCATACCAAGATTCCCCCCCATATGTCTAAAAGCAATCATAGATGTTCCCAAATCATTCGGATTATAAGGATTACCATCAAGCCCTGTCGCCTGATCCTTCAATTCGCCATTCATATACACTTTTACAACAATAGGTTTTCCTTCTGAATTAACATCTCCATCAACTCCTTTCTCGTTAATAACTGCTGCAAAATGAACCCATTTCTCTGTCGTACTGAAATCAATGCCAGGTTCCAACAATCCCCAATTATCCATTCCCAACGACATACGTAGTCTCTTATTATCAAAGTTATTAATTACCCATCCTTTTCTATAATGTCCGGTACCATCTTCGATAAAGACATCCACCACACTACCAAAACCGGAAGTATATTTCAACTTCACCCACAACTCAACAGTGAAAACTTGTTCACCAGTATTACCAAACTTAGAATAGTTCTCACTTGCTCCAAAATCAATATACCCGTCATTTTGTCCGTCTACATACAATTCTGCAGCTACAGAAACATATTCTATAATCACAGTTGCTTTAAAATCCTCCATCGCTTTTTTAGCAGCCTGAATCAATTCATCCACTTTCTCCTGTGAAGGATTAGTCTCTTCTCCGTTTTCAATTTGCCGGATGCTCTTTTTTATCTGGATTAATACCAGTTCAAGTATATCCCTGCTCTCTTCCGGATACATTCCCGTCTTATTTCCATACTGCGATCCATCCCTCAATGTTTCCAGCTGATTTTGATAATCAGTCAGTTGGCTTATAAAAGCTACTGTGTCTACCTTTAGCACATTATCGTCGTCATCAGAACAAGAAATAGAACATACTGATATAAACAATGCACATAGCATTATTAACAACATCTTTACTTTTGTGACTTTTTTCATGGTTTATTTTTTATTAATAAATATGATTACTGTTTGCTTTCTCTAAATTTCCCAACCCAGTACGCAGTGCGGGTGAGATAATAATCAGGTTCACGGTTCTCATAATCCAAATAAGTAAACTCGGAACTTGTGTAAGGCACAGCCGGTTCTATCTGGCTCCCTTCATGCCATTCATTAAAGGAGGTAATAGAAATAGCCGAAACCCCAGCTTCAATGGCCTTTCGATACATAGCGTCATAATACTGCCCATCCGTTCTAGTCCGGATTACCGAACCATTCCAAGGACGTATACGTGTGTCTATATATCCGGGACCCACACTTGGAATAAATATCTTACCATTTTCCTTTGCCCATTTTTGCATACTTACCCAATTAGTCGGGGTAGAACCATACGTGAACCCGGTAGCTGCAAAATATGTATAGAAACCATCAAAATGAGCATTCAAAATAAAAGGCCGTTGCACTGTCGGACTAGAAGTCCATAATCCAATCATCAAAGCATCATAGGCTGTATTTCTGATTGTAATGGAACCACCAGGACTTAATAACTTTTCCCATTCACTAGGTTCGATTAAATAAGAGTCATAAATAAAAAACAAAGGTTTGCCATCCTTTCTGTAGAAGGCCGGGTGATTTCCATACCTCGTTATCAATTTAACTATGTTCTCCCGGAGATTCTGCACATTTCTGCTGGGATATGGCTCCAAGTGAAAACATACTTTTATTTTTTTCTTATCTGCTGCATCCAGTATAAGACCGATTCTCTTGGCTTCAGTCTCATCCTGTTCATTCCACCAGGTAAGTGCCAGCACTCCGGTACGCGCCATAACAAACATATCCATATGTTTGGTCAAAATATTAGGATCACTACTACTATATCTTCCTAATTGAGGATAAAAATTACTGGCTATACTCTCCTGTGTACCCGGAATGGTCCCCGGATTCTGACCGGATCCACCATTAGGATCGGGTGCTATAGCATGGGCCCAATGTCTATATTGACCGTCAATAGCCTCACTTCCATACCAATCATAATAAAAGCAGAAAGTATCATAATCCAACTCTGTACCTAAATTATTATTTCCTCCGTTATTCTCCGAATTAGAAGGATTATTATCATCTTCTTTGCTACAACTTTCCAATGAAAGTGACAAGAAAAAAATCATCATAAAAAAGAGTCTCTGCATCATAATTGATTTAATTTTAATTATTCATATTCTTTATTTTCTCATTTCAAATGAAGGGGGGACAGACTGGTCTTGAGACGCCCACTCCTTATTGGGATAGGCCCCCATCGTTACTTCTAATTTATTTCCCTTCATCAGTTCCTCATGACTAAACCAAGATTTATCCCATTCCACTCCATCCAGCTTAACCGATTGAATGTATTTATGTTTCGGCGAATAATTATGGCAATATACTTCAAAGGTTTTGTCATCACTCAACTGAATTTTTGCCCGTTCAAACACCGGACTTCCAATGACATATATAGGTAATCCTGGCGTAACCGGATAAAAACCCAGCTGCGAGAAGACAATAAATGCACTCATGCCACCACCATCCTCATCTCCCGGCATCCCCATCAAATCATTTCTAAACCATTCCTCCAGTAATGCCCTAATCTTTTTCTGGGTCATCTAGGGTTTATTGGCATAGTTATATAAGTAAGGAATATGTAAACAAGGTTCATTTGCCATAGAAAACTGTCCGACATTACCTGTATGATCAGGAAAACGCGAGAAAAATTCATACTTGCTTTTTCCTAAAGGAGTATCAAACATCTTTTCCAGCTCATCAACAAACGCCTCTTTCCCTCCCATCAGTTTGATAAGATCCGCTACATTATGGGGGACATCCCAACGATAAACCCATCCATTATTTTCGCCATAATAATCCCTTCCACCCATTCCACCGGAATAACGATAATCAAACGGAGTGATAAAATTTCCTTCACTATCTTTAGGATGAAAAAATTTTGTTTCTGCATTAAACAATTGATGATAGTTCAAACTTCTTTGCAAAAAGTAATTGTAATCCTCTTTATTATCCAGCAGTCTGACTATTTGTGCCAGACACCATTCATCGTACACTGTACCTAATGTCACAGCAACAGCTTGCCTTTTCTCAAAACTATGTACTTCGGAAACAACTTCCTCTTCACCAGAAGCTAACGCCGGAAAATATCCGTTTGACACATAAAAAGAATCTAGCTTTCCGGCTTCCATATCCGACCACGGTGCTAATGTCTTTTCAGTGATAGCATTTCTACAAGCACGATATGCTTCCTTTAAATCGAAATCCGTAATTCCTTTTACATAAGCGTCAAGTACAGTAGCCACCCCATGATTTGAATTCATCCGTCGGCTATCACCTGTTATCTCCGGAAAAGTAGGCATCCAAAAATGTTTCATCTGACCAGCCATCCGGATAAAAGACTGAATCATATATTTCTCGCGTTCCGGTTCCAGTAATATTCTCAATGGATGGGTAGCTCTATACGTATCCCAGATCCAATCATCAGTATAAAAAGGAACACCGCTATCCTGATGAACCTGATTGTCAAAAGCACTATAATACTGTCCATCTTCAGAAAGACAAACCATTCGTTCATATGTTCTGTATAAAGAAGTATAGAATATAGTCTTACTATCCTCACAGTTTCCCTTTACCTGAATCTTTCCAAGAGCATCATTCCAAATAGTTCTACCTGTTCGTGTAAGAGTTTCCAAATCCTTTCCAGCCACTTCGCGTTCCATATTTTTTTTCGCCTGATCTACACTTATAAAAGAGATTCCATAACGAAGATTAATCCTTTTATCATTCTCTGGAAATTTCATTACGACAGTATTTCCTTCTTCCGTTTGTAAAGGAACCACGTCCGTTTCCAGATAAAGATACACTCTTGTCTCATAGGAACCGATTTGCTGATAACCAAAAACTTTGTTTTTCTCTACATGCAACTCTCCATTTGTCGCCCCGATCAAAAGCCCAGGTTGCCCTGCCCGGAAATCTAATTGATATAAAGCCGACTGATGAGAAGGGACATATTTTACCTCTATATCATAGTCACTCAAAAAAACACTGTAATAATAAGGCTTGATCTTTTCATTATCGTAATTATACAATATAAAAGAAGACCTACTACCCTTCTCTAAACTATCACAAAAGCTATTGAACGGATTGATAGAGAAGGCCGAATTTCCTCTATGACTTGTCACTATCACAGGTAATCCCTTCAATTTATTACTTGTATAATCCTCCCTTTGAGGATATATTCGTAACATACTGTTAGGTAAATGGACAGTCGGATAAGTCGGTACCAACAAGTGACTAATATTTCCCATATATGGATTTACGTAATCAACAGGAGCTTTTATCTCCACACATCCTCCAAACGAGAAAAGCGGTAACAACAAAAACAGTCTGTATGCAAGGCAATCTTGTATTTTTCTTTTCATAAATGTCCTATTCCTTTATAAGTCGATTTCTACTGCAGGAGAATAATTATATTTAGCTTCCGACGTACTGCTCAATGCTCCGATTCTGAAAAAATAACTATGTTCCCGTTCAATTCCAGTAGTCTGGCTCAAATCCATGCTCAATTCGTACTCCGTCAAAGGTGATACAGCAGTATTTATTTCACTACTCACTTTAGCTGTCTGGATATTACTACTTACATGGGACTCTGTATGTGCAAATAGAGCGATTGTCTTTACCGGATCTACCGTATATTGCTGTAAACTGAATTTTGCTACTACTTTATTACCTTTATATCTAATATCAGGATTCACGATACGTATGTAAGGCAGAACCTCAAACACCTTATAATTCTTTCCTTTATTAATTCTAAAATCAATCGTATCTTGAGGAATATAATTCCCCTTATTCAGAATTATTTTGTAATCGCCCGCAAACATGAGATTATTTTGGAATGTTCCGTCATTTTTAACAGCCATTGCCTGAACAGGAGGATTGTCCCATCCGAGTTCAATAAAATAAATCTGCGAACCTCTGATTATCTCTTGCTCCACCAACTCACCTGTCTCCATATCCCGGATTTCCCCACCGAATGTAGCATTTGGGGCTATATCCAGATTGTCCTTTTCACATGCTACAAAACATATGGAAAAGAATATTATTGTCAATAAATAAAAAGTTGCTTTCATATTTTCTGTCTTTAAAGTAAAGTTTTGATATATCAAGGATTCTGAACAAGTCCGTTGCTACCGGTACCAGGAATATCCTGATAGTACCAGGAATAATCAAACGAATGTTTGTTCACTCCAGGAGCATCCATGCGTACAAAGATGTATTTAGGAGTTTCTCCTCTTAAATCGAGGAACGGAACTAAGGACTTCTTTATTCGGTTCTCATATTCCTTATGAAATATCCTCCAACGAATCAGATCCCATCTGCGTCTATTCTCAAAAGCAAATTCAACAAAACGCTCTTTACGTACATTCTCTATTGTTAATGGAATTTCGTCTTTGTGTGCAGCTCGCTTTCTAACAGCATTAAGCGCTTTTTTTCCTTTTTTCAGCTGTTCACCCGTTGCAGACGAATGTTCTATGGATGCTTCCGCATAATTCATCAGAATCTCAGCATAACGAAATTCGATCCAGTCTGTAAATCCCTTATTCCACTCAGAAGTCACGTCTTTACTTTCCTGCAAGAATTTGCGAAGAAGAAAACCAGAACGGGTGTAGTTACCACCAACAGAACTAAATCCCGAATACATTTTCTGATCCTGCGCACCAAACGAATAGTAGGTCTTTCCATCTTTCCCCTGAGTACTGGCATCTGTTCTGAACACATAACTTCCATCGGGACGAATAAATCCTCCCTGAATAATGATTTTCTGTCCTTTCCATTGCGTACCCGGAAGAATCATAGTAGCCCACATACGAATATCCTTATCATTGAATATTTCATAAGGAGCATCCATTGGATAAGAATAATAGTTAGCATTTCTGTCAAAACCAGAAAAAATTTCATTATTATCCACACGAGTACGGATAGGCTTACTTAATCCTTGCCCGTCATCCGTATAATCTTCATAAATATCGGCCAGATCTAACGAAGGATTCATACGTCCCGGATGCGGCCAGCCGTTTGCTACCTGATTAGGACGATACCAAATATCATAATTGTGTGCAAGTTGGGTACCAGATGTATATCCTTTAATAAAAATAGGTTCCTTCGTTCCATTCAATACACTGTTTGGATCCTCAAACAGTTTTTTATAATTTACGATAGCTTCGTCTCTGCTTTGAGGCTCTGCACCATATAAACCATACAACCCACTCTTCATTATTTCATCAGACGACTGCATACAGATTTCATAATAACGATCTGCTTCCGAAGCATCAATACCCACAAGTTTCTGTTCTACAGCCGGCCCCGACAGACCCACATAAGGCTCATGAGTATATTTGGCAATCGAAGCTGCATATAAAGCTGCCCGAGACTTCAGTGCCAATGCAATCCATTTATTAGCACGACGAGTATCTTCTGAAGACTCACTTAGTTTCCGGATAGCGTCATCACAATCGCTCAAGATAAAATCCCATGTATCCTTTTCTGTGCTGCGGGGCACTTTCAATTCTTCTACATCTCCATTATACACCTGAACTTTCTTGATAATCGAAACTCCACCATACCGCTTTGCCAAAGCAAAATATGTATATGCACGTAGAAAAGCAGCTTCACCCTCCAATAATGTTTTTTTATTATTGGAAGTATTCAACGTAGGAATCGTTTCCAACAGGTTATTAATATCCCTTATCAATGTGTAAATACCAACAGAAGCATTATACAAACCTTTATCATCCGTATATCTTTCCCAAAAATTAAATCCTTCACTTCCCCATTCGTCGAATTCAGAATGCATCGCTTCGTCACAGTACATAGCAGCAGCCCGTCCACCATTATTCGGATCAGTATTCCCAATTCCCAAATTAAAGCCCTTATCAATCGCATAAGAGAAGTCCTCGATAGGAAGACGGCCGTAAAGATTTGCCATGTGCATCGCAATCCCCTCTTCAGTAGTCAGGACTTTGTCTGCAACCACCTTATTATTAGGCTCTATATCCAGAATATCCGTACATCCTGCAAAAAGAAGAGCCATATTCAGCAATAGTATAATCTTATATTTCATAATCTATCAGAAATTAGCAGTAAAACCAATATTAAAACTTTTAGTCAGAGGATAATTCATTCCAGCACTATAAGAGCCTTCCACCTTTTCCGGATCAAACGCTTTCACAAAAGAATCACAGAAGGTTAAAAGATTATAGCCATTAATATAGAATCGTATATTACTAATACCACTCTTTCTCAAAATACTGTCTGGCAATGTATAACCCAGTTCCAAAGTTTTGAGTCTTAAATAAGAAGCATCACGACGCCAGATATTACTCTCTTTATACATAGCTCCAGTATCCTGTATTAAACGGGTAGCAGGCCATTTCCCGGCAACCCATTTACTATTCGGATTGTAAGGGTCTTCTTTGCGCCATCTGTCATAGAAATAGGCTGGAGTATTCGCTCCTTTTGACCACAGTACCTCGGCATAAACCTCTGAAAACTGGACAGTATACATTCCCGCTCCCTGAAGCAAAGCGTAGATATCGAAATTTTTCCAAGAAGCCTCCAAATTAAAGCCATAATGAATCAGTGGAGTACCTGACCAAAAGAGAGGCATTCTATCATTATCATCGATAATACCGTCACCATTAGCATCTACATAACGGTAATCCCCCGGCAGTTCCTTGCTATTTCCCAACTCTCCATCCTGAACAGGAGCATATTTTATTTCCTCTGTAGTCTGGAATTGCCCATTAGTTTGATACCCCCATGTGAAATCATTCCAACGTCCGGAAGACTGATTTCTCCAACGATCCATGCTACTGGTGAAAGGTCCTCTTTCTACATGCTCCATCCGGGTGCGGGCTAAGTTCATATTCGCTTTGACGCTATAAGAAAAATTTCTGATCTTATTAGTATGCCCGAGCGTTATGTCAATACCCCTCGTCAAATCACTATTCAAATTTTCCTGTGGCAGTTGCGAACCAAATGTATTAGGTAATGCCACCACTCTTGTAGCTAACAATCCGCTTCTTTTTCTTTGGTATAAGTCGAACTCCAAAGAGAATAATCCTTTGAATATAGAAAGATCGAATCCTATATCAAGTAACTTAGCTTTATACCAAGTTAAATTCGTATTCGTAATAGAGGGAGCAGAAATGCCCGAAGTGGTAGTTCCGTCATTAAATTCATAAATACCAACATTAAGATTATACCCCGACACATATTGGAACGGATCACCTGCATCCTGTCCGGACTCCCCGTATGAAGCCCTGATCTTCAGATTATCAAGAAAGCCCAACTTTTCCTTCAAAAACTTCTCTTCCGACAAACGCCAACCAATAGACCCCATAGGGAAAAAAGCCCATCTGCTACCAGGAGCATAGCGGTAAGAACCATCATTTCTGAATCCTAATTCTAATAAATACCTTCCTTTGTAATCATAGTTAAACCGACCGACATACGAGATAAAAGCCTGTTCGTTGGACATCCCCCCTGAAACAGCATCTTTCAATCCGGCATAATCTACTTCATCATAAGTCAATAAATCAAACTTACGTTCTATATTCGACCAATCGCTTTTTTCCTGTCTCCTTTCATAAACCAATGTAGCACTTACATTATGTGTATCATTAAACAACCTATTGTAACTGATTTGTGCTTGCATGTCAAGCCTGCTCGCTTCGTTATTATTCACTTGTATCATAGAAGGATTATTGTATTCATTCTCTATATATTCATCCGTTTCGATAGCGTATGTATAAGTAGAAAACTTCTTTCTCAATCCTTTATGTTTATTGTGATTATAATCATAGCCTAATTGCCCTTGTATAGATAATCCCTGCACAAACGGTACTTCATATTTTAAAGTGAATGTCGATTGAAAGTTTTTATTATAATAATAATGATAACCTGTCATATCCGCATCCGCCAAAGCAATGGGATTAATTCCCATACTTTGAGTTGCCAAATAGTCCGGATTGTTATTGGCATACGCAGGCACAGTCGGCACATTCACACGGGTCTGCTTGAAGATCTCATAGAAAGAGTTCCATGGCTGGCTGGTCTTATCATATCTACCTGCCAAATTAACTCCTGCGGTCAATCCTTTAGCTATTTTTATATCAGTATTCGAACGAAAAGTAAATTTCTCATATCCCAAATCACCGGATTTCAACAACCCTTCATCAGATGCATAGCTAAAACTACCAAAGTATGAGACAATATCCGAACCTCCTTGCAAGGACAAAGTATATTGCTGTTGAATAGAACTATTCTTAATCACATGATCGTATAAATCAGTACTGGCATATCCAGAAGCACCCGTCTTCCATAATTCCAGTTCTTCTTTTGTAACCAATGGATTACCTTCTCCTAATATTGCAGCATCATTTCTAAGCTCCATATATTGAGCTGCGTTTGCCATCCTAGGAATATTAGTCGGTTTAGACCATCCCCAATTAGCCGACAAGGATATTTTCGCTTTTCCTTTATATCCTTTTTTTGTTGTTACAACAATGGCTCCATTAGCCGAATTCATACCATAAATAGCTGCAGTACCATCTTTCAGGAAAGAAATGCTTTCTATATCATCCGGATTAAGACGCTGAAACTCATTAGCCCCATCTCTGACAATCCCATCAATAATGAAAAGCGGAGTACCCAAACCACGGATATTGATATCGGAACGAAATTGTCCCGGTTCACCGTCATTCTGCCGTATCTTCAATCCCGAGACTTTCCCTTCAAGTGATTGTGCCAGACTGGTAGCTTTCGTTTTAATAATCTCATCATTTTTAATATTAGAAATAGCACCCGTCAAACTCTCTTTTTTCTGAACTCCATAACCTACCACTACCACTTCATCCAACGCCTGTGTATCTTCCAGCAATTTGATAACTAAAGACCGCATATCAGACACTTTTATTTTTTGAGTGCGGTAACCAAGAAAACTAATAGTTAATTCCGTCCCGACAGGAACCTCAATGGAAAAATCTCCATTCATATTAGAGATAGTTCCCTTCCCGACCACAGAAGATTGAATACTGGCTCCAATAATCGGTTCGCTGGCGTTGTCTATAACTTTACCCGTTATCAGGTTACTTTGGGCAAGAACAGAAACTGAGAACAGTAAGTCTCCCATCATCACAAGAAAGAACCTTAAATGCACATTCCAGTGCTTCTCTTTGCAAATGCGTGCTTTCATAAATTATAAATTAAGTTGATATATTGTTCAATCAATCATCTATTATAGATCACTATGAATCATGAACCTACTCAAGAGGTATCAGTACACTTCATAACTCGATAGATTTGCGATTAATTGATACTGCGAAAGTATATGAGAGGCATTATCACAACATTAATTTCATATTAATAATATGATTTTTCTTATCACATTCCATATAAGTACCTGATAAACAAAGAGAAAAAAATAGAAATATTTTGCCCTCTTATGAAGAAAATAAAAGAACCCGAAAGCAATAAAGCCACTTCCGGGAAATCATTAATGCACTTTTAATGCAAAATTTATTTCATTCAAAAAATAAATTCCACCTATCAGCTCTCACAAATCACATCATCGTATGTAAATTCGGGAGAAGTATTCAATAAACGGTTATAATCAGCACAATACTTATCAAAACATTGTTTAGCAAGTCCTTTTTGTCCAGACAGAAATAACGCCCTGCACTTTATACGAATAGCATCTTCATCCGTACAGTCATGCATCAGTATAATATCCGCTATTTTCAGCAATAGTTTGTTGTCTTTCCCAATCTCTTCACGAACACTGATAGAAAGAAGTAGTTCTATAACGTTATGAGAATACTCCGATTTATATTCATCCACCCATTCCGTACTTACATTAGGCAGCAACACCCCCAAAGATGCCAACTCTACAAAGTTGACAATCATTTCTTTATTAGAAGAATTATAGAATTCAAAAGCATTTAAGATCTTGCATACCTGATGATAATCACATAGGGTATCTTTACCCATATCAATATACCAATAATCATTTTTATTAACAATCTGTACTTCCCCGACCGTCTCAAGAATTAGCCGAAGTTTACGGATATTAACCCTACGGTTGTTGGCTGCACTCGTTTTACTCATATCAAACCAAAAAGTCTCTTCCAATCTTTGTGAAGTTGTTCCCTTTCCACCTTTGATGGAGTTTAGCAATAGGAAAAGAAAAAGTAATTTAAGAGTAGGCGTAAATTCACCCGTTATATTATTCCCTTGTTTATCAAAGACCTGAAAACCACCAAGAAGTAAAATTGCAGATATTTTTCTGTTAGATGGCTTAGCAATCTCTTGTTCTCCATATTCCACTTTGGAAATAGTCATCGAAACTCCAGTTGTTTTACTTTTCTTTTTCTTGTAGACATATACAATAACGAAGAAGAAGAATACCAGACATATTAAAATGCTTCCATAGATAACCCATGTAGAAAAATGACAATCTTTGTTCTTTTCCATATAAATCTCATCTGACGATAAAGGAGGATATACTAAAGAATATACATCTAAAACTGCCTCACCCGGTATCTTCTCCTGAACAACAAAAGCATACAACATCTGGTCTTGATAAAGAAATAAATCACAATAAGACTTAATATCCAGAAAATCATATTCGATAGAATCACTTACTATTTTGGATTGTGGATTTGAGGTACAAATATCAAAACTGCACAAGTTGAGATTGGTATGGAAACGATCATTATTATAAACCAAAGCATACAACTTATCAGCGACAGTATCTATTATCATTGAATTACTAAACGTAAAATGCTCGCCTTCATTAAAAAAAGACCACACTTTAGAACATGATTTATCCCGGATATTCAACCGATAAAGATCATAGTAATTCTGTGGAGACTCTTCCTGCTTTCCTGAACGGCTTCCATACCCGCCCATTATAAGAATGTGGTCTTTATCTTCAATGCCCATAGCACTTAAATACCGAGGAGTGATACAGGAATCCAAAGAAATAATTTGCCATTGATCTCCGTCATTCAAACCTTTTTCCACAAAATCTGCATTATAAGTATGGCGTCCATATCCTCCAAAAAGGATCAAATGATTGGTTTCCGGATCTATCATACGATTATGATGCTGTCTGGAGTCCACTTCCCACGTAGAAGGAATCGACCATTCATGCGTGGCAAAATTATATTTGCTTAAAAGAGGATGTTCAGTAGAATAGGAAATCAACTCGTCAGTAGCAGCAGAATAAATAACCTGTCTGGATACTCCAAAATAAGGTTCTCCTTTTTCAACTGATAGAGTATCTACCTGTTTATTATCGACATGGTAGACCAATACCTTCTCTTTTAGTACCATAAATATCCTACCACCTATACTATCATAAGCTAATTGAAGATTTTGACATTGAAACTTCTTACTATCAAATTTCAGGGATTTCTCTTTCTGCCAGTTATAATGTCTATCTATTTCCCAAATGCCATTTTGAACAATTGCACGTTGAGCCTCTACTTCATCCATTGTTTCTCCTTTTCTGTTATGCAAGGCCAGCTTCCAGCATCGTATTATTCTACCATCCTGATTATACAATTCAATGTTACGCAAACTAACGGGAGGAACATCGGTCGTATAATACTTTGGATGCCTATTGCTTCCAAATAAGAAACTTAGACTGTTAAAGTCTTTAAAAGAATGACGCATCATTTGAGTAGCCTCATTCACCGAAATCTTAATCCCCTGTTCTGTGAAATCAAGCCTTATCTTAATCCACTCATCCTTTACTATTTGAGTACTGTCTATAAAATCCACATTCTCAACAATCGAACTACCTTTGTTCAATATAAAATTGAATTTGGATCGTAGTTGATAAGATATAAAATCCAAGCAAGAAGAAGTATCGTCGGAGATTATTCTAAACACATATCCATAAGTATGCAATTCCTCTCTCAACTTAATGTCAAAACTAAGCGAGAACTTATTACCCAGATGCAGACTTCTATCCGGAGTCAGATCAAGACTTGTTCTTTGATCCTGATTAACAGTATGTGCTTTGAAGGTAAGTCCATAACGATAATTGGACAATATAGTAGTATTTGCATAGCCCCATTGCAATGTTACAAACAAGCAGAAAATGAGAAGGCTGATCAACAAATATCGTTTTTGTTTCATTGTTCCGTGATTTTTTCTTTTTACTTATATACAATAAGGTTAACTTAATAACAGAGGTCTTTTCATGACAAACAAGAAATTCCCATCTATCTGCAACTATGACAGGAGACGTTCAAGTAATGCAAAGACACATATTAAATATTTATCTACATCCAATATACCCATATCCAGCCCCCCTATCATGATTTTCCGGCCCTACTTACGCCTCTCCACCCAGTATCAGGGATGGTTTATTTTCCATAATACCCGGATCTGGGCACATAAATCGGTTGAAAACGAGTTCCTATATTCTCTATTTTACCTTGTTCTTTCAAACGTTGTATATGACGCGATGCCATAATTTGAGTAAACTGGCAAATGGATTGTAAATTACGCCGAATCAAGACTTGGTGAGTAGTGAAAAACTCCGTCAAACGCCGATCAATTTCTTCCTCTGAAAGGACAGCCGAATGGCACTTCCATTTCGAACGTTGTATATGCATGTCATATAATTCACCTTTGAGTTCTTTATCCGCCTGAAAACGAATAGCTTTGAAAGAAACTTTATCAGAACGTGTCTTAACATCATATACCGGTTCTGTAGTCTGCAACGTCACCTGAAAATATCCTATCCCTTTCAAATGTACACGTTCACCATTTTTAAGATGAGAGCTCATGAAATGACTTAATGACATCAGAACGCCTTCAACCTCTGCCTCACCGAACGTTGTAGCTCTATGAATTTCAGCTGCCAAATATTCAGTACTCACAGAATTGAAGTTAACAACTCGGGGATGATATTGCTCTTCCTCTCCTTCTTCTCCCGTTCCAGGATTCTTATAAAACTCAAATTGTACTGCCATCTTTACGGTTATATATTAGTTTCTCCTTCATAAGGACACCGACATCCTCACCATTTCTCACCAACATCCTTGTAGTTTATTACCAACAGGGCAGACGCATTAAAAATTATTGTTCTGTAAAAGTTGTGACAAATATTTTTC
>OGDF01004863.1_pt1 | contig 14778 bp, 9 predicted proteins | sample 1570141 | NCBI WGS metagenome assembly OGDF01 (sample SAMEA4370581, study PRJEB24528) | human gut metagenome | reverse complement strand
CCTGCAGCACCATGCCGAAGCCCTCGCGCAGAGCGCTGCGGTCAAAGTCGCGCACATCGTGGCCGTTCAGGGTGATGGAACCGGAATCCACATCGTAGAACCGCATCAGCAGCTTGACCATGGTGGTCTTGCCCGCGCCGGTGGGGCCTACGATGGCAACCTTCTCGCCGGGGTTCACGGTGCAGCTGAAATCGTGGATGATGGTCTTTTCGGGCACATAGCCGAACCGGACGTGGTCAAAGGTGACCTGACCGTCGATGCAGGCGGGGTCTGCCCGGCGGGCCGGGTCGGCGAGCTGGGCTTCTTCCGGCTCATTCAGGAACTCGAAGACGCGCTCCGCCGCAGCGGCCATGCTCTGCAGCATGTTCGACACCTGCGCGAGCTGCTGGATGGGCTGGGTGAAGTTCTTGACATACTGGATGAACGCCTGAATGTCGCCGATGGTGATGACGCCGTTGGCGGCAAACACGCTGCCGACGATGGCCACGGCCACATAGCCCAGATTGCCCACAAAGTTCATGATGGGCTGCATCAGGCCGGAGAGAAACTGACTCTTCCAAGCGGATTCGAACAGCTTGTCGTTCGCGGTGTTGAAGTCGGCCAGCACAGCGGCTTCGCGGTTGAATGCCTTGATGACATTGTGGCCGGAGTAGACCTCTTCCACCTGGCCGTTCACGACGCCCAGAGTGGCCTGCTGGGCCTTGAAGTATTTCTGGCTGAATTTGACCACCAGCAGCACCAGCGCCAGCGAAACGGGCAGGATGAGCAGGGCGATGAGGGTCATTCTGGGGCTGATGGAGAGCATCATGAGGAGCACACCGATCATGGTGGTCACACTGGTGATGAGCTGGGTGATGCTCTGGTTCAGGCTTTGGCCCAGAGTATCGACGTCGTTGGTGATGCGGGAGAGCACCTCACCGACGGTGCGCTTTTCAAAGTAGGCCAGAGGCAGGCGGTTGATCTTCTCGCTGATCTGGCGGCGGAAGTCGTAGCACACCTTCTGCGAAAGGCCGGTCATCAGCCAGCCCTGAATGAAGCTGAATGCGGCCGAGCAGAGGTACATGGCCAGCAGGATGAGCAGAATTTTGCCGATGTAGCCAAAGTCGATGCTGCCAACGCCGCGCAGTCTGGCGATCCAGCCGGTGGCAAGGGCCGTGGTGGCCTTGGCCAGGATCTTCGGGCCTGCGATGTTGAAGATGGTGGAGAGAATAGCGAAAACGATGACGACGATGAGGGAGATCTTATATGCGCCCATGGTCTTGAGCAGCTGCAGCAGCGTACCCTTGAAATCCTTGGCGCGTTCCGTCGTCTGGCGTCCGGGTCTCGGCATGTTACTTCTCCTCCTTTCCGGTGTTCAGGTCTTTCAGGTCCAGCTCTTTCTGGCTCAGCTGGCTCCGCGCAATCTCCTGATATTCGGGGCAGGAGGCCATCAGCTGGGCGTGGGTGCCCCGGCCCACCAGACGGCCCTCATCGAGGACCAAGATCTGGTTGGCGTGGAGCACCGTGGAGATGCGCTGTGCCACGATGATGACGGTGGCGTCGCCGGTCTCCGCCTTCAGGGCTCGGCGCAGGGTCACGTCGGTCTTGTAGTCCAGGGCGGAGAAGCTGTCGTCAAACAGATAGATGCGCGGCGCTTTTGCAATGGCGCGCGCAATGGAAAGGCGCTGTTTCTGCCCGCCGGAGACGTTGGAGCCGCCCTGTGCGATGGGGCTATCGTAGCCTTCGGGCTTGGCGTCGATGAACTCGGCGGCCTGTGCAATGGCAGCTGCTTTCTTCATGTCGGCGTCGGTGATCTGTTCGCCGCCGAACTTCAGGTTGCTCGCAATGCTGCCGCTGAACAGGATGCCCTTCTGGGGCACATAGCCCAGCAGGCTGTGCAGCGTCTCCTGCGGCATGTCGCGGACGTCGATCCCGTCCACGGTCACTTTGCCGCTGGTCACATCGTAAAAGCGGGGGATGAGGTTCAGCAGGGTGGATTTGCCGCAGCCGGTGGAACCGATGATGGCGGTCGTCTGGCCCGGCTCAGCGGTAAAGCTGATATGCTCCAGCGCGTCGCTGTCGGCACCGGGGAAGCGGAAGCTCACATCCTCGAATCGCACCACACCGTTCCAGTGGCTGCGCTCCCGCGCAGGCTGGGCGGCGGCTTCGTCGGGGTCGTGGATGGAAGCGGTGGTGCGGCACACTTCGTCGATGCGGTCTGCGGCCACACCGGCACGGGGCAGCATCACGGCCACCATTGCCAGCATCAGGAAGGACATGACGATCTGCATCGTGTAGGTGATGAAGGCGATCATCTCGCCCACCTGCATGTTGCCGGCATCCATGGCCTTGCCGCCGAACCAGACGATGAGCAGGCTGGTGCCGTTCATGATCAGGGTCATAAAGGGCATCATGGCCACCATGGCGCGGTTGGTGAACAGCTGGGTGCCCATCAGCTCCCGGCTGGCGGCATCAAAGCGCTTTTCCTCAAAGGATTCGCGGCTGAATGCACGCACCGGCATCACGCCGGTCAGGATCTCGCGGCTGACGAGGTTCAGTTTGTCCACAAGGGTCTGCATGATCTTGAATTTCGGCATTGCGATGTTCATCAGAAACACGATGAGGCAGAGCAGCAGGACCACGTCCAGCACGATGATCCAGGCAAGGCCGGTGTTGCCCTGCACGACATGGAGCACACCGCCGATGCCCAGGATGGGCGCATAGGCCACCATGCGCAGCAGGATGACGCAGACGAACTGCACCTGCTGGATGTCGTTCGTGGTGCGGGTAATCAGCGAAGCAGTGGAAAATTTTTCGATTTCGGCGTTGGAGTAGCCGACGACGGTCCTGAACACGTCCCGGCGCAGGTCACGGCCAATGGCGGCGGAGACGCGGGACGCGATAAAGCCGACGGCGACGGCCACGGCAACCATGAGCAGCGTTAAAGCCAGCATCTGGCCGCCCGTGCGCAGCAGATAGGACATTTGCACGTCATGGGCAATGCCCTGAGCGTCATATTCCAGCGCGACGAGCAGCATGGCCTGGCTGGACAGGCTGTCGGCGACGGTCTCGTCCAGCTGGGCGAGACCGTCCGTCAGCTGGCTCTGCAGCATTTCCCGTGCGCCGGGGGCCTGGGACGCGGCGGCCAGCTGCGTGGCGACGGCGTCGAGGTCATAGGCCGTGGGGACCACGGTATCGGTGGTATCGGCGGCAGTGGCGGCATTCTTCGCCGCGGCCATGTACAGCACAACGTCCGGCGTTGTGAACGCATTTTCCAGCGCGGCGGTGTCCGCGTCCGGGTTCAGTGTGCGCATACCGTCCGCGTCGGGGTCGGAGTAGGCTTCGTCCGCCAGTGCGGCGTCGTCCTCGGACATGAGCAGCTCGAGCGCCTGCAGCGTTGTGCTGCGGACGGTGTCGGGCACGGGGCTTTCAATGCCGCCCTGCTGGATGCCGGTGTCCACAATTTTGCTTGTGTAGTCAGGCAGGCTTAAATCGCAGTATGCCTGCACGATGAGCAGCGCAACGACGGCCAGGCAGGCCGCCCAGTGCCGCCCCAGCTGCTTAAAAATTTTCGTCATGCGGGGGTTCTCCTTTCAAATCGGTTTTCATAGCGGCGTTCTCGGCCTCGATGGCGGCGAGCAGAGCGTCCTTTACGGCGTTGGCCTGCGCCAGCTGCTCCGGGGTCAGCCGCGCCATGATGCGGGCAAAGTAGTCGTTCATGGCCTGCTCATTGGTTTTGCGGGCGCGCTCCCCTGCCGGGGTGATGCGCACCAGCGTCTTGCGGCGGTCCTTTGGGTCGGTCTCGCGGACGATGTGGCCGTCCTGCTCCATCTGACGCAGCCCGCGGGAAATCGCCGGCATAGGCTGGTGCATCTGCCGCGCAATGTCCGAGACATAGATCGCGCCGTCGCAGCCGTGCTGCTCAATGAGATTGTACAGACTTTGCAGCATGCCATAGCGGCATTTGGGCTGCCCGGCCAGTGCCATGCGCATCCCGCGCCTGGAGAGTGTGTGCAGCCGCGCCACAAAGCGGAACACCCCGCTCAGATAAGGGGTTTCAGTGCCCATTGGTGAACACCTCCTGTTAATAGTTGGCTTATGTTAATTATTAAAGCGTGATAATAATACACCCTCCTGCACCGCGGTGCAAGAGGGTGTAAGGAAGTTTTAAGATTTGTTCATAAAGTGGGGAGGCTTTAGGCTTATTCCTTCACACACGCAAGATTGCTCAGCGTCACACCCTTGCACAGCCCCAGCGGCAGGGCGACGGACGGCTTGGTGATGGTAATATCCTTAAAGACAATGTCCTCGACCTCATAGCCCGGCTTGTCAAAGCCCGCGATCTCGATCGGGGCGGCGTCGTGCCGGCTGCGGTCATGGTCCAGCACCTCGGCGGTCAGAGTCAGCCGCTCAAAGAAGCAGTGCTCGAGCTTCGGCGGGGCGCCGGCGGGCACACCGTCGTCATTGTACGGTACGCTGTGCAGCATGACGCGGGGCGTGATGCAGTCCCGCACGGTCACGCCGCGCACATAGCCGCCGCGCTTGGGCGTGGCCTTGATCTCAATGCCGGACAGCGAGTTTGCCAGATCGCAGTCCCAGATCTGCACGTCCTCCACGCCGCCGCTCATCTCGCTGCCGATGCAGATGCCGTGGCCGCAGTCGCTGCGGCAGTCAAACACCCGGATATGCGCGCAGGGACGGTTGATTTCGTTGCCCTCGGGGTTTTTGCCGCTCTTGATGGCAACAGCGTCGTCCCCCGTGGAGAACTCCGACGCAAACAGCGTGCAGTTCGTCGAGGAATCCGGGTCCCAGCCGTCGCCGTTCCAGACGCCCTCGGACACAAAGGTGCAGTGATCGGTCTGGATGTCGTCGCAGTAGATCATGTGGATGTTCCAGGACGGGCCGTTTTTCAGCGTGATACCGCTGATCCAGACGTTCTCACAGTTGCTTAAATTGATAAGCCGCGGGCGGACGCGGCCCGGGATCGTGTCGCTGTTCTCGCAGCTTTCGACGAGCTCCCGGTTGTCGTCCAGAAAGCTCTTGATGCGGGCACGCTCGTCCTCAATGATCTTGCGGGCCAGCTCCTGCCCGCCGCCGCAGATCGTGCCCCTGCCGCGGATGATGATATTGCGGCAGTTCGGGCCGGTCTTGTGGTTCATGTCGCCCGCGTTCAAAAGGCTTGAGTAGCAGCGCATCTCGGTGCCCTCAAACCGGCTGGGGATGCGGGGCTGGTAGTCAACGATCTCGGCGGTGCCCTGCAAGATGGCGCCCTCGTCCAGGTACAGCTCCATGTTGCTGTGCAGCCGCAGTGCGCCGGTCAGGAAATCGCCCGCCGGCACGTACAGAATATCGTCCGCGCCGCAGTCGTTGATGGCCCGCTGTAAATTGTCGGTGTTCAGGATATGGCCGTCGCCCTTGCAGAAGTAGGGCGCGGCGGTAATGTCGATGCGGCGTTTTTCCCTGCCGAACTGCAGCGTGGCCGAGCCGATGCAGTAGCTGCCGCTGACCACGTCCACCCGGAAGGCACTGCCGTAGCTCAGCCCCTCTATCGTAAAATGGGTGCGGTCTGTGCGGCCAACGGCCTCACCGTTCAGGGAGACCGTGTATTCCGCCCCGCTGGGCGCGGCGGCGGGTTTATCCCAGTACAGCACCGCGTAATCTTCGGTGCAGCGTATATTCAAATTGCCTTGTTTCATGGTGACGTCCTTTGGTTATGGGGAGTTTGCTCTTTCTTACATATTGTACCACAGTGTGCGCGTTTATCCAAGACTTGGGGGTGACAAAATACGCGGGCTGAAATGCTGCAGGTTTTTACACTTTGCAAGGTTGACAGACATCGGTACAGTGTTTATAATCATATATGCATAGTAGGGATATATACAATAGAGGAACCGATATATGTTAAACCAGTTTTCACGCACGCAATTACTGCTCGGCAAGGAGGGCATGGACCGGCTGTTCAACGCCCGGGTGGCGGTGTTCGGCCTCGACGGCTACACCGCCGAGGCGCTGAACCGCGTGTAACAGCTCTGCTCCCTGCTGATCCGGCGGGGAGCTTTGCTTTTGTGCGGGATGTATGGTACAATAGTTTTATTTGTAGGGGAGGCATTCATGCCTCCCGGAAACATTTCCGCTGCCGCAAAGCCGCGCGGAGCGGTCAAGACCGCTCCCTACAATGCTTGCCCGGATGAGGTCTGTAGGGAGGGGTCTTGACCCCTCCGCCTGTGTGCGGCTTCTGCATGGTACCCGGGAGGGATGAATCCCTCCCCTACGTCCCCCGCCAAACTATTCACGAAAGGAGCTGCCATGGACAAGGCTATATTTGAAACGGCTCATCTGGCGGCCCTGAACGACCAGCAGCGCGCGGCGGTGGAGGCGGTCAACGGCCCGGTGCTGCTGCTGGCGGTGCCGGGCAGCGGCAAAACCACCGTGCTCATCACCCGGCTGGGCTATATGACCGAGGTCTGCGGCATTGCGCCGGAATCCATCCTGACAATGACCTACACCGTCGCCGCCACGCAGGAGATGCGCGCCCGGTTCGCGGCGCGGTTCGGTGGCGAATTGGCCGCACGGCTGGAGTTCCGCACCATCAACGGTGTGGCGGCGCGCATCATCGCGCTGTACAGCCGCATGTATGGCCGTACCCCGCCGGAGCTCATCCGCAATGAGAGCGAGACCACGCCGCTGCTCATGCGGCTATGGCAGGACACAAATCACGAGTACCCCGCCGAGAGCACGGTCAAGGATCTGCGCACGGCCATCACCTACATTAAAAATATGTGCCTGACCGACGCGGAATTGGACGAACTGGAAACCGACATTGAGAATCTGCCCGACCTGTACCGCGGCTACCAGAAGGCGCTGAAGGCCGCGCACAAAATGGACTACGACGACCAGCTCTGCTTTGCGCTGCAAATCCTGCGCGGTGCGCCCGCGGTTGCGGCGGCGTTCCGCAAGCGGTACAAGTATTTCTGCGTCGATGAGTCGCAGGATACGTCCAAGGTACAGCATGAAATTATCCGCGTGCTGGCGAAGGAAAGCGGCAATATCTTTATGGTCGGCGACGAGGACCAGAGCATTTACGGCTTCCGCGCCGCCTACCCCCAGGCGCTGATGGACTTTGAAAAGACCTATCCCAGCGCACAGATTTTGCTGATGGAGCAGAACTACCGCTCCACAGAGCCGATTCTGGAGGCTGCCAACCGCTTTGTGGCGCGCAACCGCTATCGCCGCCCCAAGACCATCGCACCGACGCAGGGCCCCGGCGCACCGCTGCAGATCGTCACCGTGCCGCGCCGCGCCGACCAGCTGCCATTCATGTTTGAGACGGCGCAGCACTGCGATACCGGGACGGCGGTGCTGTTCCGCAACCACGAGAGCGCACTGCCCATCATCGACTTGTGCGAGCGGCGGGGCATCCCCTACGCCTGCAAAGCGGTGGACCAGACCTTTTTTACCAACAAGATCGTCCGCGATGTGACCGATATTTTCACGCTGGCCGCACACCCCGCGGATGGGGAAACTTTTCTGCGCTGCTACTACAAATTCGGCGTGCCCGTCACCCGCGCACAGGCGTTGTTTGCCTGCAATCAGGCGCGGCAGTACGGGCAGGGCTGCTGGACGGCCCTGCTGAATGAGGACAGCATCCGTCCGCGCACCCGCGCCGCCATGGCTGACGTGGCGGACGGTCTGGCGCGTCTGCCCAAAATGGCCGCGGACGATGCGGTGCGGTTCCTGGCAGACCAGCTGGGCTACGGCAAATATCTGGACAAAAACGGCATGGACCGCACGAAGCTGGCCGTGCTGGAAATGCTCGGGGCACAGGAGCCGACGCCGCGGCACCTGCTGCGGCGGCTGGAAAAGTTGCGCAGCATCATACAAAACCATGAGAACCCGCCCGGGTGCAGGTTTTTGCTTTCGACGATCCACTCGGCCAAGGGGCTGGAATATGACCGGGTCATTTTGTTGGATGTGCTGGACGGCATCCTGCCCGCCAAGCCGGAGCTGTGCTGCCGCACGCCCGGTGAGACACAGCAGTATGAGGAGGACCGGCGGCTGTTTTACGTGGCCATGACCCGCGCGCGGCAGCAGTTGGGGCTGTTTGACTGCGCGGCGGAGCGCTCGACCTTTGTGGATGAGGTGCTGTCCGGTCTGCCCGGCCACCGCAAAAGCCGCGACGCCGAGCCCGCGGGCCGCCGCACACCCCCGCCCGCGGTGCGCGCCCCGCTGCCGCCTGTGGATGTGGACAGCATCACCGCCGTCGGTGCCCATGTGCGGCATGCCGTCTTTGGCCCCGGCACCGTGGAAAGCGTTGCGGGCCGCCGCGTGACCGTGCGCTTTACGGCAGGTCCGCGCACACTGGACGCCCAGGTCGTCGCGGAGCGGCATCTGATGTGGGCGGAGTGAAATGAGAGGAGCCTTCCCCCCTTGGTGGAGGTGCCCGAGGGCGGATGAGGGAAAAGTCACCGGATATTACCCGTTAATTGGCTATAAGGCGGACTCTGCCCTCATCAGTCCGCTTTGCGGACAGCTTCCCCCGAGGGGGAAGCCAAAGAGGTATTTTGATGAAAAAAATTCTGCTTCTCGCCACAGGCGGGACGATTGCAAGCCGCCCTACGGCGGCGGGCGGGCTGGCCCCAGCCATCACGTCAGAGGAGCTGCTGGCCTGCGTGCCCGAGCTGGCTGACCTGTGCGAGGTCAGCGCTGTGCAGGTGTTCAACCTGGATTCGACGAACGTCGGCCCCGCGCAGTGGCAGAGCATCGTGCGCTGCATCAAAGAAAATTATGACGCCTGCGACGGTTTTGTCATCGCCCACGGCACAGACACGATGGCCTACACCGCCGCGGCGCTCAGCTACATGGTGCAGAACAGCGCGAAGCCCGTTGTGCTGACCGGCAGCCAGAAGTCCATCTACAACCGCGATACCGACGCGCGCAACAACCTCTACCGCGCGTTCGTCTACGCGGTCAGCGACGGCGCATGGGGCGTACAGCTTGTGTTTGACAACAAGGTCATTCTGGGCACGCGCGCGCGCAAGACGCGGACGCGCAGCTTCAATGCGTTTTCCAGCATCGACTACCCCGAGACCGCGGTGTTCCGCGATACGCGGCTGGTGACGTTTCTGCGCCGCCCCGCGGACCAGCCGCCCGTGCGGTTCTATGAAAGGCTTGAGCCCGCCGTTTTTGTGCTGCGGCTTGTGCCGGGCATGCGGGCGGACATCATCCCGCTGCTGGCCCCGCACTACCGCGCACTGGTGCTGGAGAGCTTCGGCGTCGGCGGCCTGCCGGGCGGGGAGCACGGCGAGATGTTCGCCGCCCTGCGCCGCTGGTGTGAGAGCGGGCGGCTGGCGGTGTTTACCACGCAGGTCCCGCATGAAGGCTGCGACCTTGCCGTCTACGAGGTGGGCCGCGCCGTCGGTGAGTTGCCCGGCGTCCTGGAGGCCCGCGACATGACCCCCGAGGCTGTCGCCGTCAAGCTGATGTGGGCGCTGGGCCAGACCGAGGACCGGGAGAAGGCGGCAAGGCTGTTTGAGACGCCGATTGAATACGACATAATGTAAAGATGAGAAGCGTCTCCCCCGTGAGCAGGCGTTAGAAAGCAAAGGCTGCCCCGGGCATGACCGGAGCGCAAATCAAGGTGCTTGGGAAGGCTATGTGTTACGCCCTGCGCGGCTGGACGGGGTAAATAGGAAACGCCGCGCGGTAGGGGCCGGGCATGCCCGGCCCGCAGGCTTCCCATAGGCGGGCACTTGCGGGTGAGTGCCGGGCCGGGCATGCCCGGCCCCTACAGGCAAATCCTGATTACAACGTGGCTACGATCTCTTTTTAAACTTATTACATATTTTGTGAACAAACATTACATAACATGTAAACATTAGCACTCTCCTATTGACAGTGCTAATGTTCGGTGCTATTATAGAGGCGTTCCAAGGGAAAGAGGAACGGAAGAACCGAATCCCCAAAGGGAACGCAACAATGTGTATCAAAAGTCAACCGCTCACAAACAAAACGGGCGGCCGATGAAAATTGGAGGAATGACTTATGATGATGGTTCCGTATATGTTCAATGAGGCTTTGATGGATGATCTGTTCAGCAACGATTGGGAGCACGATTTTGACCGCGCCATGAAGGCCGCTGCGCCCCGCGGTATGTTTGGCAAACGTACCGCCAATGTGATGAAAACCGATGTCCGCGAGAACAAGGACAGCTACGATGTGTTCGTTGATCTGCCCGGCTTCAAGAAAGAGGATGTCAAGCTGGATCTGGACAACGGCTATCTGACCATCAGCGCCCAGCGCAATGAGGAGCTGGATGACAAGGACAACGAGGGCCGCTATATCCGCCAGGAGCGTGCTACCGGCAGCTGCGCACGCAGCTTCTATGTCGGCAAGGAGCTGGAGCCCAAGGACATCAGCGCTAAGTTTGAGAACGGCATCCTGACCCTGCATCTGCCCAAGGCCGAGGCCAAGAAGCTCGAGCCGAAGCAGACGCTGATCGAGATCGAGTGATTGCAAAAAATGTGCAGCCATGCTGCACCGTAGGGGCGCATTCTATATGCGCCCGCTTGGCAGCATCCCGTTGTGAAAAAAGATGAACGCAGGGTAAACGTCCACGGGCGGATATAGAATCCGCCCCTACAGAGTCCCTGCCCTAAAAATCATCAGGCCGCAGCCCAAAATTCCGGGCTGCGGCCTTTTGTTTTGCCGCAAGGTGTGCTATACTTCCATATAGATGAAAGAAAAGTACAGGGAGGTCCTGCCCGTGCAATATTCCGATGAGCATCTGCGCTATCTGCGCCTGCTGTCTCAGAAATACCAGACCGTGGCCGCCGCGGCCAGCGAGATCATCCGCATTGAGGCCCTGCTCCGTCTGCCCAAGGGCACCGAGCACTTCATGAGTGACCTGCACGGCGAGCACGAAGCGTTTGTACATATATTAAACAGCGCATCGGGCGTCATCCGTGAAAAAATCGACACGGTGCTTGGCAACGGTGTCCCCGCCGAGGAGCGTGCCGAGCTGGCGACGCTCGTCTATTATCCCAATCAGAAGCTGCCCGAGCTGAAAGCCCGCCAGAGAGACCTGCACGCCTGGTATCGCATGACGCTGCTGCGGCTCATCGACCTGTGCCGGTTCGTGTCCAGCAAGCATACCCGCGATCATGTGCGCCACTGTCTGCCGCAGAACTGCGGCTACATCCTCGACGAGCTGCTTCACGCCCACTTTGAGGACCACGACAAGGACCAGTATTACGGCGAGATCATTGAGAGCATCATCCGCTATGACCGCGCCGACGCCTATATTATCCGCTTCTGCGAGGTCATCAAGCGGCTGGCTGTGGACCGTCTGCACATTGTGGGCGACCTGTTTGACCACGGCCCGCGCCCGGACCGCATTCTGGACAGTCTGATGGCGCATCATCAGGTGGACATCCAGTGGGGCAACCACGACGTGGTCTGGATGGGCGCGGCAGCGGGCAGCCCGCTCTGCATTATGACCGTGCTGAAAACAACGCTGGCCTACAACAATCTGGACACGCTGGAGGGTGGCTACGGCATCAGCCTGCGCCGCTTGGAGCGCTTTGCCCAGCATACTTACGCGGATTCCGATGTTTCGCGCTGGCTGCCCCACGCCGACCAGCGCACAGCGGCAGGCGACCTGACCGCCGCCGCGCGGATGCACAAGGCCGTGACCATTATGATGCTCAAGCTGGAGGCACAGGTCATTGCCCGCAACCCGGATTTTGATTTGCAGGGCCGCGACTTTTTGAACCACATTGACTTTGCCGCGGGCACGGTGGACTATTTCGGCACGACCTATCCCCTGCTGGACTGCGACTTTCCCACCGTTGACCCGGCCAACCCCGCCGCGCTGACTGCCGACGAGGAAAAGATTGCCGCCGAGCTGGTGCGCAGCTTTGCCGAGAGCGAGCGCCTGCAGCGCCATGTGCAATTTTTGTACGCCCACGGCGCGTTTTATAAAATGTGCAACGGCAATCTGCTCTACCACGGCGCAGTGCCGATGACCGAGGACGGCGCGTTTGCGGCCATTCGGTTTGAGGGCACCGCCCGCAGCGGCAAGCAGCTGTTCGACTACTGTGACCGCCGCGCCCGCCAGGGCTACAGCGCGCCCGCGGGCAGCCCGGCACGGCTGGCCGGACAGGACTTTTTGTGGTACCTGTGGTGCGGGGCAAAATCGCCGCTGTTTGGCCGCAGCGCCATGACGACGTTTGAGCGGCTCTATATTGCCGACCCGGCGGCCCAGGTGGAGATCAAGGATCCCTACTACAGGCACATTGCCGACCCGCGCACCGCCGAGCATATTTTGCGCGAATTCGGCCTGTCCGGCGAGGGCAGCCACATCGTGAACGGCCATGTCCCGGTCCGCGCCATCGAGGGGGAAAGCCCCATCAAGGGCGGCGGGCGGCTCATCATTATTGACGGCGGCTTCTGCCGTGCCTACCACCGGCGCACCGGCATAGCCGGCTACACACTGGTCTATAACTCCCGCGGGTTGATCTTGCGCACCCACCAGCCGTTTGAGAGCGTGGACAAGGCCATCCACGAGGACGAGGACATTGCCAGCAAGAGCGAGTATATCTATACTGCGCCCCAGCGCATTCTGGTGCGCGACACCGACGAGGGCGGGCGCAAGCTGGCGCTGATCCGTGACCTGACAGCCCTGGTCGAAGCCTACCAGAGCGGTGTGATCGCGCAGGGCGTGGCGCAGAAAATGTGACGGTTGAAATTTGCACAAATTGTTCTATAATAGGGAAATAGTGGGATGCCTGTAGGGGCCGGACATGTCCGGCCCGGTACCTACCCGTGAGCACACACCGGCGGGAAACCCGCGGGCCGGGCGTGCCCGGCCCCTACAATGCGGTGTCTACAGATACATAAAAGGAGACGATTTAACCATGGCTTGCACCACCATTCTGGTCGGCAAAAATGCGTCCTACGACGGGTCCACGATGATCGCCCGCAACGACGATTCCGGCTCCGGCCATTTCACTGCCAAAAAGTTTACCGTTTTTCAGCCGCAGGACTACCCCGCGGTCTATAAATCCGTCATTTCGGGCGTCGAGATCCCGCTGCCCGGCAGCGGCCTGCGCATCACCGCGGTACCCAACGCTGTTGAGGGCAAGGGCCTGTGGGCGGCCAGCGGCGTCAACGCGGCCAACGTCGGCATGACGGCTACCGAGACCATCACCTCCAACCCGCGCGTGCTGGGCGCTGACCCGCTCGTCAAGGGCGGCATCGGCGAGGAGGACATTGTCTATCTGGTCCTGCCCTATGTCCGCTCCGCGCGCGAGGGCGTCCGGCGCCTTGGCAGTCTGCTGGAGCAGTACGGCACCTACGAGATGAACGGCATCGCGTTCCAGGATGTGGACGAGGTCTGGTGGCTCGAGACCATCGGCGGCCACCACTGGATGGCCCGCCGCGTGCCCGATGACGTCTATGTGGTCATGCCGAACCAGCTCGGCCTTGACACGCTCGACCTGGACGACGCGCTGGGCGAGCAGAAGGAGTTCATGTGCTCCGCCGACCTGCGCTGCTTTATCGACAAGTACCATCTTGACCTGTCCCTGGACGGTGTGCTGAATCCGCGCGACGCCTTCGGCAGCCACGACGATGCCGACCATGTCTACAACACGCCCCGCGGCTGGTACATGCTGCGTTATTTCAACCCCAATACGTTCGCCTGGGACGGCCCGGACGCCGACTTTACGCCGCGCTCCGACGACCTGCCCTGGTGCATGGTGCCCGAGAAAAAAATCACGCCCGAGGACGTTAAGTACGTGCTGTCGAGCCATTATCAGGGCACGCCGTATGACCCCTATGCGGCCACGGCTTCCGAGAGGGGCATCTACCGTCCCATCGGCGTGAACCGCAACGATTTTATGGCACTGCTGCAAATGCGCCCCGACGTACCGGAGGACTTCCGCGCCGTGGAGTGGCTGGCCTTTGCGTCCAACGCCTTCAACACGATGGTGCCCTTCTACGCCAACGTGGACACGACGCCGGAGTACCTGTCCAACACGACGGGCGATGTCTCCACCGACAACTTCTACTGGGCCAGCCGTCTGCTGGCCGCCATGGCCGATGCGTCCTACGCAAAATCGGTGTTCCACATCGAGCGCTACACGCTGAGCGTCGGCAGCAAAGCCAACGGCATCATCAACGCCTATGACGATGCCCAGCGCGGCGAGGCCGACCCCGCCGCCCGTGCCGCCCTGCGCACCAAGGCCAACGAGGAGCTGGCCGCCATGGTCAGGGCCGAGACGACGGACGCCCTGAATAAGGTCCTGTTTGAGCTGAGCAGCGGCATGAAGAATGCGTATTCGCGCTCGGATGCGTAAATGATATTGAGAAGGGACGTGCCGGAGGGTGCGTCCTTTTTTTGCCGGTACCCCTGCAACGCAGGGGCGGATATAGAATCCGCCCCTACGGGGATACAATATGTAAAATTCAAACTATTTTACAATAATGTCACAATCTTTGAAAGAATTTGAACTTGCTTTTATGCCGGAATCTTTGTATAATAAATGTCAGGATGGGGCACTAGGAGGCTGACTTAGTCCCCTTGTCCCCCATTCAGCCAAAAGTATAGAGAAAGAGGTATATGTAAACATGGCAAATCTGGATTTGACTAAGTATGGCATTACCGGCACGACCGAGATCGTGCATAACCCCTCTTATGAGATGCTGTTCGAGGAGGAGACCAAACCCGAGCTGACCGGCTATGAGAAGGGCCAGGTCACCGAGCTGGGCGCTGTCAATGTCATGACCGGCGTTTACACC
>OGDF01004862.1_pt1 | contig 14780 bp, 8 predicted proteins | sample 1570141 | NCBI WGS metagenome assembly OGDF01 (sample SAMEA4370581, study PRJEB24528) | human gut metagenome | reverse complement strand
GATTTATACCTTTCTCAGAGTCGCTGCATCATTTTGAGTTTTGCGGAATCAGGTATAGCTAAAGATATAGTGAAATAAGGGGAGAAATTTAAAGACCTCAGCGACAAGGCAAACACTTGCCCTATTGCTGAGGTCTTTCATCAAACATGGTTCATTGCTTGATTTGACAGTGGTGGGTGTACTTATAATTGCTTCACGGAACGAAAACATGAAACGCCGCCACGCTATGATGCGGCGTTCAAGGAAGGCGCTATCCGGCAGGTGACCGAAGAAGGTCGCCCTATGCGGGAGGTGGCGGAAGAATTGGGCGTCTGCACGGATACCATCCGGAACTGGCTCAAGGCATCCGGCATCCAGCCGAAGGAAACCAAGCGGCAAAACCGCATAGAGCGCCGCCAGCAGAATCTGGAGGCGGAAATCAGATCCTTGCGCAAGCAACTGGCGCAGAAAGACGAGATCCTAAAAAAATCCGTCGGCATATTTTCCAGACCATAGAGGATAAGTATAAATTTATCCAGTCTGCATCTGCGGGAGTCTCTGTGGATCAGCTATGCCGGCTTCTGAAAATCTCCCGCAGCGGCTACTACGCCTGGCTTCATCGGGGCATCAGCCCCAGAAAACAGCAGGATCAGCGGCTGTCCTGTCAACTCATTACCCTGCATCAGCAGCAGCCAGCCTCCGGGCTGGACACCCTATTTCACATGATCCGTAGGAAAATGGTCTGCTCCAGAAAGCTGATTTATCGGCTGATGCGGCAGCTGCACATCCAGTCCGCACGCAAATTCGCATACAAGCGCACCACCAACTCCAAGCATTCCCATCCTGTTGCACCGAATCTGCTGAACTGGAATTTTCAGGTTTCTAAGCCAAATACTGTCTGGGCGGGCGATATTACATACATTCCAACCGGGCAAGGATGGCTTTATCTAGCAATTATAAAGGACCTTTGCACCAAGAAAATGGTGGGGTATGCGTTTTCCAACCGCATCGATACGGCGTTGACCCTGGCGGCACTCCGCATGGCTGTAAAACGGGAGCGCCTGGCACCGGGAATGATGTTTCATTCGGATTGGGGCGTGCAGTATGCGGCAGCGGCATACCGGGAAGAGCTCGAAAAACTGGGCTTTGTGCAGAGTATGTCCCGGAAGGGCGAACCACACGACAATGCGGTGGCGGAGAATTTCTTCAGCTGCCTTAAGTGTGAATTGGTATATCTAGCCAGCTATGCAACCCGTCGGCAGGCGCAAAATTCAATTTTTCGGTACATTGAAGGATTTTACAATCCGGTGCGTCCTCATTCTTCCATTGGCTGGTTATCCCCGATGGAGTATGCCCGGCAGTTGAAGCGGCAAAATGTCGCATGAGCATACCGGAGCAATCCGGCGATTCATTCGACTTTTGTGTGCTTTTTCGTGTCTATTTTATCGGGAAGGGGGCATTCTTGTTTTTTTAATATCGATTTTGTATCCAAAAATCATATTTTATAAATGACTTGAAAAATGTTTTTCGTTTTGTCCACCAAATATTCGTTTTTTGCATTGAATTCTGATGAAATTACTCTTAAAATAAAAGTGTAGTTTACGATTAATTAAAGATAATGCGTTTTCTTATAAATTACAAAAGGAGAAACATTTATGAAAAAAATAACATCTATTGTTGTGTCGGTTGCGTTGACAGTGTCGATGTTACTAAATGATGTTCAGAAAGTAACAATACATGCAGACAATCCATTAGCACAGAATGTTTACACGGCTGATCCAGCGCCAATGGTTCATGATGGAACACTGTATCTTTATACCAGTCATGATAAAGATGGTTCGGATTATTTTTATATGCCGGATTGGCAGTGCTATTCTACCACGGATATGCAGAACTGGACTCACCATGGAACTGTACTTTCAGATACAGATTTTTCATACGCTGAAAAAGATACTGCATGGGCAGCTCAGTGTGTCGAGAGAAATGGCAAGTTTTACATGTATTGTCCGCTTTCAAATGCAGAAGGAGGAGGACGTGTTATAGGTGTTGCCGTTTCAGACAGTCCAACAGGTCCGTTTAAAGACGCTATTGGAAAACCTCTTTTAGGTCCGAACTGGGATTATATTGATCCGACAGTTTTTATTGACGATGATGGACAGGCGTATCTTTATTTTGGCAATCCTCAGCTTTATTATGTGAAGCTCAATGAAGATATGATTTCCTATTCCGGAGAGATACAAAAGGTTGATATGAGCCAGGGCTTCGGCGTCAGCAGCGATCCTGATAGTCGTACAGGTGCTCTTTATACTGAGGGACCTTGGTTTTATAAGCGTGGTAACCTTTATTATATGCTTTATGCAGCAGAGGGAATTCCGGAGAATATAAGTTATTCTATTAGCAGTTCTCCTACAGGTCCATGGACTTATAAGGGCGTTATCATGCCAAAAGGCGAAGATGGGTCGGCTTTTACAAATCATTGCGGCGTAATTGATTATAAAGGTCATTCATACTTTTTTTATCATAATCAAAGACTTCCCGGCGGAGGCGGATTCACTCGTTCTGCTGCAGTAGAGGAATTTTCCTATAACAGCGATGGCAGTTTTCCTGTCATCAGGATGAGTAACGACGGACCTGAACAGCTTGAGGCTTTAGATCCATATATACGGAATGAAGCTGAAAAGATTTGCTTTGAAGTTGGTATTGAGACAGAAAGTTGTTCTAATGGCGGCATGAATGTTGCCAATATTGAAAATGGTGATTATATTAAAGTGTCTGGCGTTGATTTCGGTACAGGCGCGGAAAGTTTTACTGCAAGTGTTGCATCTGCAACAAATGGTGGAAAAATAGAGATACATCTTGATAGTATAGATGGACTGCTTGCCGGAACTCTTGACGTTCCCGGAACAGATGGCTGGCAGAATTGGGTGGAGGTTTCATGTGATATCAGTGGAACTGAAGGAAAGCATGACGTTTATTTCAAGTACATTGGCGGTGACGGTTATCTCTTCAACGTGGACTGGTGGAAATTTAAAAAAAATAATGCAGAAACCTCAACCGTTTCAAATCCTATCATTTGGTCGGATGTTCCTGATCTTGATGTTATTCGTGTAGGGGATACCTATTATATGGTCAGTACAACTATGTTTTTTAATCCCGGTGCTCCTATCATGAAATCTAAGGATCTTGTTTCATGGAAGATATGCAATTATGTTTATGATGTTCTTGCCGACGGAGATGTACAGAATCTTAAAAATGGCAAAAACGATTATGGTCATGGACAATGGGCTTCAAGTCTGCGTTATCATAACGGCACTTATTATGTCTTCTTCGGAAGCTACGGAACCGGAAAATCATACATATATAAAACTAATGATATTGAACATGGTACATGGACGAAAACCGAATTGAATGGGATGTATCATGACGCTTCACTCTTCTTTGATGATGATGGAAGAAACTATCTTATTTACGGAGCAGGCGGTACAATTAGGGTTAAGGAGCTAAATTCCGAAATGACCGGCTTCAAGGAAGGAGGAGCTGATAAAGAACTGTTTTCAACAGGTCTTGACGGGCTCAGCGGAGAGGGTGCCCATATTCAGAAAATAGGAGATTATTATTATATTTTTCTTATTGCATGGCCAAGCAATAGCGGAAGAATAGAGCTTTGTTACAGAAGCAAGGACATTCTCGATAATTACGAAGGCAGAACTATTCTTGACTCGGAAGGAGCCGCTCAGGGTGGTATTATAGATACTCCCGACGGAAAATGGTATGGACTTGTCTTCAAGGATCATGGGGCAGTAGGACGTGTACCTGTACTTGTTCCGGTAACGTGGCAGAATGACTGGCCGATCATGGGTATAAACGGAAAAGTTCCTGCAACTATTGAAATCAACGGCAGTTATAACGGCACTTTTCTTGCGACTGCTGATGATTTTAGTTATGATTCAAATAAACTTGCTCTGGAATGGCAGTGGAATCATAATCCAGATAATACGGCATGGTCGGTAACTGAACGAAAAGGTTATCTTAGACTGAGAAATAAATCGCTTGCAACAAATATTCTTGATGCGAAAAATACGCTTACTCAGCGAACAGAAGGTCCGTTTTGCAGCAGTATTATAAAGCTTGATGCATCAAATATGAAATCAGGCGATTATGCGGGACTTTCTGCTTTCCAGTATAAATATGGAAATGTAGGAGTTTATATTGCCGATGACGGTTCAAAAAAGATTTATATGGCTGAAAATGGAATTGCTTCAAGCGGAGGCGAGATTTCGGAAAGCTATAATAAAATAATTGAAGAAGTAGATATGACAGGAAACGAAATATATCTTAAAGTCGATTTTAAATTCAATGATGTTAATGAGAGTAATATTTCGTATAATATTGATAAGGCTAATTTCTATTATTCCTATGACGGAAGTAATTGGATAAATATAGGAAATGAATTGAGCATGAGCTATGATTTGAAATTGTTCACAGGTTACAGAAGTGCAATTTACAGCTACGCCACAAAAACAATAGGAGGCTATGCCGATATTGATTTTTTTGATTATGAGCGTGCCGAATGGAATCAGCCAGAAGAGATAAAACCAAATAGTCTTGGCTGGTACTTTAGTAATGGTTTTGAAAACGATACGGAGGATTGGACAGGAAGAGGTACGGCAAATGTTGCTTCCAGCGCTAATACAGGATATGTAGGCAATAATTCTCTATTTGTTTCAGGCAGGACATCTTCGTGGAACGGAGCGCAGAAAGCTCTTAGCGATAGAGTTTTCAAGCCGGGAAATGAATATAGCTTCAGCGTAAATGTGAAATTTGATTCAGAAAAAATCACTGATAAATTTTTTATGAAGCTTGAATATTCCGATGCAAATGGCAAAAAACAGTATGCTCTTATTGCAGAGGGAATAGCTGTAAAAGGAGAATGGATGCAGCTTTCAAATCCGAATTTCAAGATACCGTTAGACGCAGAAGATATGTATCTTTATATTGAAACATATGATGGTAATAACAACTTTTATATTGACGAGGCTATAGGTGCAGTCGGCGGGACAGGAATTCTTGGTGCGGGAGTGCAGAAATTTATACTTGGAGACATTAATTTTGACGGAGTTGTTGATGCTTATGATATGATACTTGCCAGACGAGGATGTTTAAGTAGTTTTGACAGTACATTGGCTCAGGCGGCTGCGGATGTTGATCAAAATGGTGTTTATGACAAAGCAGATCTTGTATTGATTCAGGATTTTATTCTTGGAAGAATTAAAGAATTTCCTGTGGCTTGAATGTTGATAATTTAATTTGAGAAAGTTGTTAGAACTTGTGTTGATATGGAAGATGTGCGGATTTTCAAGTATAATTTTGCTGAAAAGACGTGTATAAAAAAGATATTCTTTGATACAAAATTAAAGGCAGTGTTGCATAGTAAATGAGCAACGCTGCCTTTTTTTTATAGTATGTTATTCTTTCCGCTATTGCAAATAACGCAGAAAAGAATTATCTGATAGTGTCAGAGCCCACCTATTTTGTCATGAAGTGAGCATATTTTGTCAAGGGCAGGCACTGTATTTTGTCAAGCTGAGGTCGGCAGAAAACAAACTGACACCTCCCAGCGGAGATGTCAGTTTCAGATATAGAGAGCAGATGCTCCCGGCAAAATCCCACGAGGCGCTCAGGTCGCTCCCCAGCGTTGCCCTATCCTCCGTCGTGGGCAAAAGCCCGTAGGTCAAACCACCTTGCGACTCCGCATTCTGCGCATGATCTCAATCTGCTTGTGCAGATTATCCCGTGTGGTGTTGCGCAAAAACTCAGATTTGCAGCCGAGCTGTATCAGCAGATAATTGTAAAAGCTGCGCGGTGTCAGCTTTGAATCCGAGATGTACAGCACCATGTATTCCGCTTCCGGCAGCTCGTCTTTCAGACGGCGGAGCGTACTTGTCTTACCCGTTCCGGGTTCACCGATCAGAACAGCAAAGAGCTGGTTTTTGACGGTGTATTTCAGCCTGCTGAACACCTCCGAGCTTTGGTGCGTTTTGCAAAGCACGCTGGTCGGAATGCCGCGCGTGAACGGCGTATGCTTCATTTCATAGAACAACTCAAACATTTTCATCATCCTCCAAAGCTCTCGTATACGAGATCGCAGCCCGGCGCTCCCTTTCTTCTGCGGTTCTGGAAATCGCATCGAGAAGGCGTGAGGAATCCGCAGGGATACGGTCGATCTCCGCACGCTTCGGCTTTTTGCCCACTCGTGTGCCGACCTTTACAGGCTCGGCATAAAACGGCTCATTCCCTTTGGCTTCGACCCGTACCTTATCGATGTTCTGCGGATCATAGACCACATCGACCTGCTGACCGGCATACAGAAGCCCCACATCATAATCCTTGCCCATGAAACTGATGCAGCCGGACTTATTGACCTTGCGCAGCTCACAGTGCAGAAAAGCGCTTGCCAGGAGCGCTTCATCGGGATAATTCAGTGGCATAGAACCGTATTTAAAAGCGTGTTCGGGAGTAATACCGAGCGTGCTGTGAATCTTGTGGTGGTAGCATTCCGAGAGCCACGCATTGAACATCTTGTTAAGCTCCTCGATGCTGTCAGGCGGATTCACGTCAACCTCTGAGATGAACGAATCAACGGTACGGTTGAAACGCTCCTGCTTACCCTTGCCCTGCGGATTGCGGGGCTTAGCATACAGAAGCCGGATACCGAGCAGACCGAAGGCACGCTTCATCCAGTGGGTGCGGTACTGAGAGCCGTTGTCGAAGTAGATACGGCGCGGAACACCGTACTTCTGAATGCCCTGCGTGACAAAATACATTCACTTTTGGATGACAAGATAGGTGGGCGGTAACAGATAGCTTGCAATGGCGGTGAGTATGAATGTTTATAGATTTTTAATATGGTTCGATGAAATAACTTTGAATTGTTTAGGAGTCATTCCGATACAATTTTGAAATTGCCTTAAAAAATACTTGTCATCTTCGTAACCGCATTGATCAGCAACAGATGCAATGGGAATATTGGTGGTGTATAATAAATATTTGGCTAATGAAATACGGCTTCTGATGCAATCCTGATGAAAACTTACTTTAAAGCATTTTTTATAAATTGTTCTGAGATGACCTGGGCTGAATGTATACTTTCTGCATATTTCGTCTGTTGACGGCGGTTTTTTTGGATTAAGATAAATCGAATTACGTATTTCCAGCATTTGCTCATAATGCTGAATCGTAAATCTTTTACTGTTCATTTTTATTTGTTCAGTTAAAGCAGAAAAATGTTTTTGTTTCATTTCATTATATTGCTCGGTATTACACAAAGGAAAAATACTGTAAACATATGAATCCATTCCATAGTTGGAAATATACGTTTTGTGCTGAGTAATAATAGATTCTAATTTGTCGGCGATTATATGTTTTGATTCGATGTTGGTTTGTACGAATAACAGGAAGGTCGAATCATCAATTCTTCCGCAACTATCGCATTTATGGTTTGTAATTTGAAGGAGGGCATCAGTAATATCAAGCAACGATTGTATCTTATTGCTTTTATTAAAATTATCATGAAACAGGCAGGTTTTGAGCATAACAGAGAAAATAGTGCCGTTTTTATAATCGTCGTGCCTTAGGAGTTCATAAACTTTTTTCATTCCTGAGTCGTTTCTGAGAGAAGTCAGAGAGTCGAAGTTTTCAGTCATGGACTGACATTGCATCAGATAATTGGTATCATGTTTCATTCTCAGAAATTCAAGTCCGTTTGCAACATAAGTAATCCAGTTTCTGTATATATCGTCATATACATCTGATGAATTATATTTTAATACAATATATCCAAAAAGTCTTTCTTTGAAGTGGAGTGGGTTGAAATAGTATACGGCAGCTTTATTATGTTTTTGAAATATTTCGCTTATGTAATATTGACTGATTTGGAAGGGCGTATTATCTTTACCAAAAACAATACTGCGACATATGAGTGTATTTTTGTTTATTTCGGATTTACTTTTATGCCAGCCGTCGAATAAGCATAAAAAAATATTCTCTACATTGCGTACAAGATATTGAAAACTTCCAAGCAACTCTATAAATTCCTTCAAGTTATGACATTCGGTCAGCTGCTGATTCATCTGACTGAGAAGATTCCACTGTTCGTATGTTGAATGCATACGTGCAAATTGCAGCTCTTCATTCATCGCTTTTTTCGAACAATTGCAAAAGCAGCTTGTTCCAAGCTTGAATAACCCTTTTGGAGAATGAATCTCTCCGCATCCGGTGATTTGTAATTTGCTGAGTAATATTCTAACCGCATTTTTTCCAAGTTGTTCTCTGTTACGCTGATATGTAGTGAGCAAAGGCGAATGTTCATAACGATTCCATGCATAATCGTATCCGGTAACAGCAAAATATTTACTGATATCTATGTTTTTTTCAGCGAATTCGTCTAATAACCCGTAAGCCATATAATCATTTGCGCACATTACCGCTTCAGGATATGGACGCTGTCCGCTGATGTATTCATCTGCAAGCTTACGTCCTGAAGACATCCAGAAATCTCCGAAAATAACTTTGCGGCTGTCAAAGGGTATTCCATGTTTTTTCAGTGATTTTTTGTAACCGTTTAACCGAATCTGAGAACTCTGAATGTCGCTGGGACCGGTAAGGAATTCAATATTTGTAAATCCGTGATCATCTATAAAGTGATCTGCAATATACTCAATGTCACTTTCGTCATTTGTATCGATCGAAGTTGCATTGGGTAAGTCAAAATCAGGAATGAATGCTCCGCAAACAATGATAGGTATAGATTTTTGTTGAAGAAGATATTCACGAACCTTAGCTCTAGGTTTATCGCATCGGAAAGGTTCTGAAAGTACAATTAATCCATCAAATTCCTCAGAAAGGATTAGTTCGTATATCTGATTTTCATAAGGAAGCGGATAGTCCCAGCAATTTAAGTTGTATGTGTTTGATATTACGGCGATATCAATATTATGCAATTGTGCTTCTTTGATGATGCCTTTGATAATTTCACGCTGAGCTGAGCCGTTTACTTCTGCACCAATGACTCCAAATATCATTCTTTTTTTCATGTTTATAATTCGCCTTTCTGCGAAAGTCACCAATGGTGTTATGAAAAAAGTGCTTTCACTGTGAAGTTTTGTGCGTCATTTTTTTAGGGAGTGTTGACACTAAGATAATATGCAGATTTTCAAGCATAAATTTTATGTAGACAAGACAAAAAGTCGCAGGCAGGCTGTCGCCTGTCGAGACTTTTTAACGCAGGATGCGTGAAATTTTGCCGAAAAGATGCGTTGTTAGGCTTAGTGTCAACACGGCCTAGATGAATTACGCTTTGTTTTCAAACGTATCTCTGTTTTGTTAAAGATGAATATATTATACATTGTTTTTGTTGGAATGTCAATATAAATAAGCCGTTTTGTCCACCTTTTTTTCAAATTATGAGTTGATATTTTATTTGATTTAGAATATAATAAAATTATAGAATACCATTTTGAAGTTGAGAAATAGGGAAGCACTGATTACGGCGATTCCAGTTGAGATTAAGCGGAAAGGAGATGAATAAAAATTTTTCACAGCAAAGACGACAACGCAGTCCGTAGGAAATTTTTATCAGCGAACTCCACTTTATTTCAAGTGGAATTGCTGTAAATATGGTGCGCCGGATTTTTGTATGGGATGACATGCCAAGCCGAAAGCGGTATTTAATCAGCGGTTCTCTAGGCAACGATAAATGATTTGTGGACATCCATGTCACAGTTGATGGGGGAAACGATTTTCAGCATAACACATCCCTCGCAAATAGTTTTTGAGAAATACGGATATTGACTGGATTCTCAATGAAAGATTGAAGCAGTGTGTCTCTTCAAAGATAAGGTTACAGGGCTCGAACCATACTTATTTGTGTTAGAAAGAGAAGTCGGCACACATAAAATTCGGTTCAGTGAATGCTGTTCACACTCACCTTAACGTGCTCTGTAATGTGCCTGTTTCCTCAAAGATATTATAAGAGCCTGTTTGATATTTTTCGTACGTCCTTTCGGCAAATTTTGACGGCGACTGCGTTAAAAATACTTGTAAGGCGACAGTCTTACTGCGGATTTTTTCCTTGTCCTCAGCATAATTATACTCGAAAAGCCGTACATAAAAAGATACTGAACAGGCTCTAACGAATTATTACTTGCTGCGCCATATACTCGCACATAGTTTTCATTCTTTTGTGCCTTGTAGCGTAGCAGAAAGGAATGGTCATAAAATGAAATTTAAAAATCTGTTAGCATCTGTAATGTCAGGTGTTCTGGTATTTGGAATGCTGCCATTTAACACTGCATTGGGCAACGGTGAAAAAACTAATCCGATACAGCAAGTATTTGAAGACCTTTCATTAAACGCAGAATCAATTAATGTTTCTGCTGCAAGCAGTAATTTCCGACGTCCGATCAGCAACGAGTCTCCCGTATGGATAGTACATATCGATTCGTGGAATTACCCTGATCCTGAGAAAATTATTGACATTGTTCCGGAGGATGTTCTGCCGTATGTTGTTTTTAACCTTTCTCTGTCAATCAACTATAGTCCTACGGAACACAGGTGGCTGATGGTTCAAGACGGTATTGAATGTGCACGATCTTGGATGAAAGCCTGTGCGGACAAAGGAGTATGGACAATGATTCAGCCTGCGAGCGGCGGTCAGTGCCATTTTCCTGACTATGCTGCCGATTATGATCTGGATAATACGATCTTCGGAGAGTTCTTCAGGGATTATCCCAACTTCATCGGATATAACTACTGCGAACAGTTCTGGGGATTTGACACAGAAGACTTTCCTGTAACATATCAGCAGCGTTACGATCACTTTGCCGCCCTCTTAAAGTTATGCAACAAATATGGCGGCTATCTGGACGTAAGCTGGTGTGAAAATCAGTGGGGGTCAGCTCTTAATCCAGTTGCAATGCTGAAAACCAATGCCAACTGGGAAGAAGCATGCCGTACATATTCTCAGAACTTTATACTTGAAGAAAAATATACTCAGCCAGGTTATATTGCTGATGTTGAAAGCGAGGTATATGGTGCTTACATTTCAGGTTACTGCGGAAATTACGGCATACGTTGGGATGATACGGGTTGGTCGGATTATCCGTGGAACGGAGGGGATTTAGATCCCCAGACTCACGAGCAGTATCGCCTTTCCACGAGTTTGCCGATATACTTTGAACGTATGGCGATGAACGGTATGACTGTTATCGACGGACCTGAACTTGTATGGAACGACTGCATTAAAGGTCTTTGGGACGGAACTGATGACGAAGGCTATAAATATCGTCGTTGGGATTTTTACGACCAGTGCAAAAATACAAATCTTGATCTGATGCGTAAATTCATTGACGGAACAATTCGTATTCCTGACAGAAAAGAAGTAATTGACAGAACAAAGGTTGTTGTTATTCAGGATGTGGACTCCGGAAGCAATGATGACAAGTACTGTTCGTATAAAACGCTTTTTGAGGGCTTATATCGCGCTGATAATGACGGAAATTATAAGGATAATCATAACCCATTCAAGAGTACGGGACGTTATCAGACGATTCCAACTGTATATGGTCTTGCAGATGATCTGGCAAAATCCATTCCAGTACAGATAAAGCAGTCCACAATAGCTTCACGCTGGAGCAGTATTTCTGACAAGCAGGCTGAATTTAACAAGCTTTATCCTGATTCCTATTACGCAAACTGCTATATTGCCAATAATCAGAATTCATGGGTTACTTATTATAACAGTAAGTTGGACGAAGGCTATAAAGGAGCGCAGTTTGACCTTAAATACAATACTTGTAAATCCTTTGATATTAAGCATCAGCTTTATGGATCTGCTTTTATTAATGAATATTCTGATCACATAGACGTTTATATGAACAACTATGACGAAGATGCGGCAGATACTCTTAGAATTGAGTCGATAACGATTACCGGTGTGAAGGCAAAGCCTTCATTCATCGCTAAAGACAGAGGTGTTAACCAGAAAGCAAGTATTGTTGACGAAAGCTGGAATGACGGCACATATACGCTTACTGTAAAGCATAACGGTCCTGTTGATATCTCTATCAAATGCTCAGGCAATGAGACGGGACGCCTTACTTCTTATCCGCAGGCTGTACAAACAGAACCTTCATTCCCTGATTTCTATACCGGTGCTCGTCAGTATGAAGGGGAAAATTTCGATCAAAAAAATATTGAAGAAAACGTTACGAACGGCTGTCGTACGGATGTTACTAAATTTCAGGGCATGGGATTTGTAAAATTCGGAACCAAGGATACTGCTGCCGTTAAGGATACTGTAAAAACTACAAAAGCAGGTGTGTTCAAATGGGCGCTTCGCTATTCGGCAACCTCTGATGTTAATTGCGTGGATCTTTACGTAAATGGTTCTAAGATAAAAACGCTTTCGCTTCCAAAGGGTTCAGGATATAGCGACTGGAAAACAATAAGCGAAAATATTAATCTCAATGTCGGAGAAAATAAAATTGAACTCAAGGCTAATTCAACTCTTCCCTGCTCGCTTTACATTGATAACTTTAAGGTCGAGGGCGATTTTGGCGATGCGGTAATTACAGTTGAGCCTCTTAACGGTAAGTTTATAAAAAATCTTATTGTAAATGATAAGGAAAATTCCGCTGATTGGTCGATTAACGAAAAATTTGAAAATGGTGCGTTTTTATTCGGCGACCGTGACGTTACTGCAATAGATGTTCCGGCAAATCTTATAGGAGCAGAATTTGTAAAAACTGCCTGCGATTCAAAAATGTTTGCCGAAGATCTGGGCACGTTTACAGCAGGAGATGATATTACCATTTATATAGCAGTCGATAATCGCGTTATTCCGATAATTCCTGAATGGCTAAAGAATTGGACTAAGACTGACGATGTGCTTACAGCTACAGGCAACCTGACGTTTACGATTTTTAAAAATAATTTTAAGTCAGGAGAAAAAGTTACACTTGGTACAAACGGTGGTACTGGCGATAACGCTAACTATGTTGTATTTGCAAAGAATATGGAAACAGTTTTAAACGGCAAGCTTATTAAAAATCTTCAGGTATTCGACAGCGAAAATGCGGCGGATTGGTCGATCTACAATAATACGGGAGTAGGCTCTGTATTATTTGGTGATAGAGATATTACGTTTACAAGCTTCCCTGAAAATCTTGTTGGTGCCGAAACCGTAAAGACTGCCTGCGATTCAAAGCTTGTTACAACCGATTTGGGCGTTTTCACAGCAGGAGCTGATATTACTCTTTATGTAGCAATGGATTCACGCGTTACAAATCCTGTACCAAATTGGCTCAATGACTGGAAAAATACCGGAGTCACAATGTCAATTTCAAATGATCTTACATATATTCTTTATAAGCAGAATTTTAAGTCAGGCGAAAAAGTTATAATGGGTACAAACAGCGGTTCAGGTGCTTCGGCAAATTACATTTTTATGGCTGTTCCTCAGGAGAAAGTTATTAAGGGCGACATTAATTTGGACGGAGTGATTGATGCTTTTGATATGTGTTTGGCAAGAAAAGGCGTAATAGATGGTTTCACGAATACACTCTCGCAGGATGCAGCCGATGTGGATGAAAATGGCATAGTAGATATAAATGATCTCAAGCAGATTCAAGATTATATTTTAGCAAGAATCAAAAGTTTTAAAAAGGCATAAGTTTTAAATTTCTAGATCCCTGCACTATTAAATTGTTTAAAGACTATTCATAATGTAATCTTTGCTAATGTATAGGGTTAAATTTTACTCAAAGTCTGCACCAGTAGATATAAGAAAAGGTTTCAGATTGTCTGCTGTGGGTCTGAAAAATAAACTGTGTAAATGCAATTTTCCCCAAATTAATGCCAACACTAAAAATACAGTCAAATAGGGCAACGCTGAGGAGCGCTCCGACGCAGGCTGCGGAATAAAACGGTGAAGAGCAGTGACAGAAATGTTGCTGCTTTTCTTCATCTTCACTGGATATTCCCAAAGCGGATAAACCTCGGGAGTTTGAGGGCAGCGCTCTCAACAGCCGTCAGGCTGCCAACCTGTCCTCAAAGAATATCGCAAACTGCGAGTATGCAAGTCCCCAGTCACGAACAGGCATTGTCCACTTCTTTGAGATCTCTTTTACGCTCATATAAATGATTTTTCTGATCGAATCATCAGTCGGAAAAATCGCCTTGGATTTGGTGAATTTTCTGACCATTCTGTGGTAGCTTTCGACTGCATTCGTTGTATATATTATCTTCCGTATCTCTTGCGGGTATTCAAAGAAAGTAGTCAGTTCTGACCAACTTTTGTCCCATGATTTTAAGATGTTGGGATACTTTTTATTCCATTTTTCACGGAACTCTTCCTTTGCATATTCTGCATCATCAAGGTTTTTACGACCGTTCAATTCCGAAACGATAGCTCAATAACCTGAAAAATGCAACCTTTTTGTCACAAAAGGGTGCATTGTATTAAAATTGCAGTCTTTAGCCATATCAGAACCTCAATTTTGATACAAAGTTGGGGTGTATTATTCTGCCTAAACGCAGATAATACGCAGTTTTTGATAGAGGGTTATGAATATATACATTTGAAAGGCATAATTATTTATGAGTAAAAAAGAAAATATTGATCATCATACTTACATTTATCGTATTTCTACTAATATTATTTTTTGTGATTAATGTAACCGCCAACCACACCCTAACGTTGATTGGGCACTAAAAAAGCGATAAAATAGTTCCAAAGGGATTTA
>OGDF01004855.1_pt1 | contig 14792 bp, 7 predicted proteins | sample 1570141 | NCBI WGS metagenome assembly OGDF01 (sample SAMEA4370581, study PRJEB24528) | human gut metagenome | reverse complement strand
GCATCGGCATCGACATGTCGATTCTGCTGGCCCTGCTGTGCATCGCGGCGGGCGACGCCATCCGCTCGTTCGGCGGCGGCGTTGGCATCTGGCTGGGCACGGTGGTGTTCGCTTCCGCCATCGCCGTCGGCAACGTTCTGGTTCCGGTGATCGCAAAACGTGACTACGCCGGCCATGTCGCGATGGCGACCGGCGTCTATTCCGGCTGCATCACCGCCGGCAGCGCCACCGCAGGTTTGCTGTCCGCGCCGCTTGCGCAGATGTGGGGCGGTTGGCGTGCGTCACTCGCCTTCTGGAGTGTGCCTCCGCTGGTTGTCGCCGCGCTGTGGGCGTTGCGTATCCTGCACAATCGCAAAGTCGTTATCGCTTCCGCCGGCGGCACCATCGAAACCAGCGATACTGGCGATATCGATGATATTGGCGATCGCAGCACGACGGTCAACGCACAAAACCCGCATTCCGCACAGCGACCGGCATGTTCCACGCAATCGTCGCATGGCGTGTTCGCCCGCGTGCTGCGCCGTCCGATGACGTGGTACGTGACGGCCTTCATGGGGCTGCAATCATCCGCTTTCTACACCATGTCCAATTGGATGCCGTCCATCTCCGCATCCATCGGCTACGATGCCTCCACCGCCGGCGTGCATTTGTTCATCTTCCAAGGCATCGGCATCCTTTCCGGCTTGGTCATTCCTAAGCTCATGAACGTGCGCGGCAACCAGGTCTGCGCGGCGCTCACCGCCAGCGCTCCCATGCTGATCGCCGGCCTTGGCATGCTGCTGTTGCCTCACCTCATGCCGGTATGGGCGTTCGTCGGTGGTTGCGCGCAGGGCGCTTCGCTGGTCGTGGCGCTCGCACTGATCGCGCTGCGCGGGCATGACAGCGCCGAAACCGTGGTGCTGTCGGGCGTCGCGCAGTCGTTCGGCTATCTGATCGCCTCGCTCGGCCCGCTTATGTTCGGCGTGCTGGTCCAGGCCACCGGCGGCCACCATGTGCCGCTGATGGTGTTCACGTTCGTCGCTTTCCTGCAGTGCGTCGTCGCGGTCGTCGTCGGCAAGCCTTCCAAAATGTGATTTTTCGCGTCTCATGAAATCGCAAGCGTCCGCAGAGGGAAGTACCGTTAGCCGTATGACAAGCCCTAAGACTGACGGTACAATGCATCTGCTCGATCCTGCTCCCTTCGGACGTATCCTTCCGGCCATGGTCACCCCCATGAAGGCCGACGGAGTCGTAGATTTCGAAGCCGCGCAACAGCTGGCGAGGCAGCTCGTGGCGGATGGTGCCGACGGTCTTGTGGTCAACGGCACCACCGGCGAATCGCCGACCACCCATATGGAGGAGAAGGTCGAGCTGGTTCAGGCCGTCAAGGAAGTCGTGGACGTGCCGGTCATTTCCGGCGCCGGTTCCAACGACACCGCGCACACCGTGCGCATGGTGGAACAGACCCAGGAGGCGGGCGCCGACGCGGTGCTCGTGGTCGCCCCGTACTATTCCCGTCCGTCGCAGGAGGGCGTGTTCCGCCACTACAAGGCGGTCAACGACTCCGCGGACAAGCCAATCATCGTCTACGATGTGCCTGGCCGTACCGGACTGCACATCCAGCTGGAGACCTACCGCCGTATGGCCGAACTCGACCACGTCAAGGCCGTCAAGGACGCCACCGGCGACATCGCAGGCGCGGTGCGCAAGCGCATGGAGACCGGTCTGACCTGGTATTCGGGCGATGACGGCCTGTTCCTGCCGTTCCTGTCCGTCGGCGCCGTCGGCATCATCTCTGTGATCGCACACGCGGCCGCCGGTCCGATGCGTGACCTCGCCAACGCGTTCGATCGTGGCGATATCCACGAGGCGCAGCGCATCTCCGTGCAGCTGGCGCCGCTCGTCGAAGCGATGAACGGCAACGGCTTCCAGGCCGTGATGGCCAAGGCCTCGCTGAAGGTGCGTGGAATCCTCGACTCCACCGAAATGCGCCTGCCGAACGTCGGTCCGGGCGAAGCGGAACTCGTGCGCGCGGAAAAGGGCATGCGCGCCGCGGGACTGCTGTGAACCGAATCGCATGATGCGACTGGCCTGTCGCGCATGAACGCCGGCAGGCACCCAAATTCCTCGTTTCCGCATAGGCGGAGACAATTAGTAATAGAAATCCAACTAGGAAATGGCTACAGAAGAAACCACAAAGACAACAACACACAAGCGCGGCAGCAAGGCTGCCAAGCGCACTGAAACCGCAGTCAAGGCATCCAAGACCACCAAGGCCGCGAAGTCCGAGAAGACCGCCACCAAGAAGGCCAAGTCCTCCACCCGCAGCCGTGGCAACGGTGGCTCGCGCAACGGCGGCTCCCGTGGATCCCGTGGCGGCAACGGTTCGAACCGTCGCCCGTCGCATTCCGCTCCGCAATCCACCGCGCCCCAGCAGGACGAGGTGCTGATCGCCCCGCCGAAGTACCGCAAGGGCTCCATGCGCATCGTGCCGCTCGGCGGTCTGGGTGAGATCGGCCGCAACATGAACGTGGTCGAATACAACGGGCATATCCTGCTCATCGACTGCGGCGTGCTCTTCCCGGAAGAGGAGCAGCCGGGCGTGGACCTCATCCTGCCTGACTTCCACTACATCAAGGACCGTCTCGACAAGGTCGAGGCGCTCGTGCTCACCCACGGCCACGAAGACCACATCGGTGGCGTGCCGTACCTGCTCAAGCTCCGCCCGGACATTCCGCTGATCGGTTCCAAGCTCACCCTCGCCTTCGTTGAGGCCAAGTGCAAGGAACACCGCATCAACCCGACGCTCGTCGAGGTCAAGGGACGCGACAAGCTCAAGGTCGGCCCGTTCAACCTGGAATTCGTGAACGTCACGCACTCCATTCCGGACGCGCTCGCCGTGTTCGTGCAGACCCCCGCCGGCTCGCTCATCGACACCGGCGACATCAAGCTCGACCAGCTGCCGCTCGACCACCGCATCACCGATCTGGTGGAATTCGGCAAGCTCGGCGAAAAGGGCGTGGACCTCCTGATGATGGACTCCACCAACGCCGAGGTCCCGGGCTTCGTCAAGCCGGAGACCTCCATCGGTCCGGCGCTCGACCAGGCGTTCGCACAGGCCACTCGCAAGATCATCGTGGCCAGCTTCTCCAGCCACGTGCACCGCGTGCAGCAGGTCGTCGACGCGGCCCACAAGTACGGCCGCAAGGTTGTGTTCGTCGGACGTTCCATGGTCCGCAACATGTCCATCGCCGCCGATCTGGGCTACCTGCGTCTGCCCGAGGACACTGTCATCGACCTGAAGCAGGCCCATGACGTGCAGGACGACAAGCTCGTCTACATGTGCACCGGCTCCCAGGGCGAGCCGATGGCCGCGCTCGGCCGCATCGCCGACGGCAACCATCGTGACATCACCATCAACGAGTTCGACACGGTGATCCTCGCCAGCTCCCTGATCCCAGGCAACGAGCATGGCGTCTACAAGGTCATCAACAAGCTCGTGCAGCTCGGAGCCCGCGTGGTCAACCGAGACAACGCCGCCGTGCACGTCTCCGGCCACTGCAACGAAGGCGAGCTGCTGTACATGTACAACATCGTCAAGCCGAAGTGCGCCATGCCTATCCACGGCGAAAACCGCCACTTGGTGGCCAACGGCATGATCGCCGTCAAGACCGGCGTCGATCCGCAGAACGTCGTGCTGGCCGAAGACGGCGACGTCGTCGACCTGTACCACGGCCAGGCCGCGGTCGTCGGCTCCGTGCCGTGCGGCTACGTCTACGTCGATGGCGATTCCGTCGGCGAACTGACCGACGAAGAACTCGAGAAGCGCCGCATCCTCGGCACCGAAGGCTTCGTGTCCAGCTTCGTGGTCGTCGACACCGAAACCGCGGATGTCATCACCGGTCCGAAGATCTACCTCAACGCGGTCGCGGAAGACGAAAGCGAGTTCGACAAGGTCCGTCACCAGATCGTCGAGCAGCTGCAGGACGCGATGATGCAGGGCACGCGCGACACCTACAAGCTGCAGCAGATCATGCGACGCACGCTCGGCGGCTGGGTGGCACGACAGCTGCACCGCAAGCCGATGATTGTCCCCGTCGTCGCCGACATCGCGCAGGACGTGGACGACGCGATGGGACTGAACGCCGCGAAATAAGCCGTAAATTTACCATAAATTGAATCAAGGCGACGTGATCGGCACAACTGATCGCGCCGCCTTCTGTTACCAGAAAGAAGGAGTGACATGCCAGGAGCAAACCTCACCCGAATCGAAGCGGAAGAACGCAAAAGCATCATCGCCACGCCAATCCATTACACGGTCAAGCTTGACCTGACCCGCGGAGCCAAGGATTTCGGCTCCGAAACCACCATCACCTTCGACGCGAAGCCGGGGGAGTCAAGCTTCCTTGACCTCATCGCCAACGAAGTCAGCGAAATCACCCTCAACGGTGAAACCCTCGACCCGGCTGAAGCGTACGTCGACAGCCGCATCGAACTGAAGAACCTCAAGGAGCACAACGAGGTCACCGTCAAGGCGATGTGCCAGTACTCCAACACCGGCGAAGGCCTGCACCGCAGCGTCGACCCGTCCGACGGCAACGTCTACCTGTACACCCAGTTCGAAGTGCCGGACGCCCGCCGCGTCTACGCCGTGTTCGACCAGCCCGACCTCAAGGCCGTGTTCGACTTCTCCGTGCTCGCCGCCAAATCCTGGATCGTCACGTCCAACATGCCCACCTCCTCCGTGACCGACAACGAAACCGTCACCGAGGAAGGCACGCTCGGCGATCACGCCGCCGAAACCACCAAGCTGTGGGCGTTCGAACCGACCCCGACCATGAGCTCCTACCTCACCGCCATCTGCGCCGGACCGTACGCCGAATGGCACACCGAATACGCCAATGAGGACGGCCGCACCGTGCCGATGGCCATGTACTGCCGCCAGGCGCTCGCCAAGGCCTTCAGCAAGGACGTCGACTACCTGTTCGACATCACCAAGAAAGGCTTCGCCTTCTACGCCAAGACCTGGGGCGTGCCGTACCCGTACGCCAAGTTCGACCAGATCTACGTGCCGGAATACAACGCCGGCGCCATGGAGAACATCGGCATGGTCACCATCCGCGACCAGTACGTGTTCGAATCCAAGGTCACCGACGCCTATGCGGAACGACGCGTCGTCACCGTGCTGCACGAGCTCGCCCACATGTGGTTCGGCGACTACGTGACCATGAAGTGGTGGAACGACCTGTGGCTCAACGAATCCTTCGCCGAGTTCACGTCCACCCTCGCCACCGCCGAAGCCACCGAATGGAAGGACGCCTGGGCAACCTTCAGCTCCGGCGAAAAGAGCTGGGCGTTGAATCAGGACCAGCTGAGCACCACCCACCCGATCGTCGCCCCGATCAATGACCTCAACGACACCTACGTCAACTTCGACGGCATCACCTACGCCAAGGGCGCCTCCGTGCTGAAGCAGCTCGTGTACTACGTGGGCCGTGAGAAGTTCTTCAAGGGCATCAACAACTACCTCAACAAGCACGCCTACTCCAACGCCACCCTCGCCGACCTGCTCGCCGAACTGGAACTCACTTCCGGCCGCGACCTGAAGGCGTGGAGCGCCCAGTGGCTTGAGGAATCCGGCATCAACACCATCGCCACCGAAGTCGAAGAGAACGAGGACGGCACCATCAAGCGTCTCGCCCTGCGCCAGACCGCTCCGGCCGAGCATCCCGTGCTGCGCGCCCACCGTCTCGCCGTCGGCTTCTACAACGAGGATCCGGAAACCGGCAAGATCGTGCGCACCGACCGTTTCGAACTGGACGTCGACGGCGAACTGACGGTCGTCGACGCTGCCGCCGGCAAGGCACGTCCGTCGCTGATTCTGGTGAACGACGACGACCTGACCTACACGAAGCTGCGTTTCGACGACAAGAGCCTCGCATTCGCGACAAGCAACCTGTACCGCTTCGACGACGCGCTCGCCCGTTCCGTGATCTGGCTCGCCCTGTGGGACATGACCCGCGACGGCGAACTGCCGGCACGCCAGTTCATCGACACCTCGCTGGCCGCGCTCGCCACCGAACACGAGTCCACCACCTTCCGTTACGCGCTGGCACAGGTCAGCACCACCGCATGGCATTACACCGCTCCGGCAGAGCGTGCCGAGATCGTGAAGCATGTGGCCGCCGAACTGTTCAAGCTGGCGGGTCAGGCCAAGGCCGGCTCCGACGAACAGTTCCAGCTCGTCACCGCCTACCTGGGCTACGGCGAGCCGGGCGACGAGGCGTTCGTCGCCAACGCGAAGGGCCTGCTCGACGGTTCCGTGGCATTCGACGGTCTGGAAATCGACAACAACTTCCGCTGGACCATCATCAACGCGCTGAGCACCGTCAACGCGATCGACCAGGCGGGAATCCACACCGAACTGGCCAAGCGCGAAACCACCGAGAACCGTGAGTTCGCCTATGGCGCACGCGCCGTGGCCGGTACCGCCGAAGCGAAGGCATGGGCTTGGAACGAGGCCCTGCACAACGACGAGCTGACCAACATGCAGCTCGAGGCTGTGGCCGGTGGCTTCGCAGCCACCCCGCGCGCCGACTTGGCCGAACCGTACGCCGAGAAGTATTTCGAGGTCGCCGATTGGATTTGGGAGCACAAGACCTTCCACATGGCGGAAGCGCTGCTCGAAGGCCTGTATCCGGGCTATGCCGATCCGGCGAAGCTCGTGGAGCTGGGTGACGCCTGGCTCGCCTCCCATAAAGACGCGGACAACGCCTTGCAGCGCATTGTGCGTGGCAACGTCGAGGCTTCTCACCGCACGCTGAAAGTGCGCGACTTCAACGCCGCGCTCTGATAGCAGGGGCGACAGGAACGTTCCCGCTTAAGAGCCGTCATGTCGTCGCACGACTTTGATTTTGGGTGCGATTTTCAAAGTCATGCGACGGGCATATCGGCATTTATGCCCCCTAATCCTCGTTTTCCGCTTGAAAATAAGGATTAGGGGGCATTTTGCGTCGAAGGCTGTCGCACGACTTTGATTTTGGAGGCATTTTTCAAAGTTGTGCGACAAGCGTGCTGGCTTTCATACCCTCTAACTCTTATTTTTTGCTGGTTTTCAACGGAAAATGATAGTTAGGGGGTATTTCTTTATCAAGTGTTGCCGCACGACTTGATTTTCCGCCTTGAAATCAAAGTCGTGCGACACGAAAAGGGCATTGCGCGCCGTGAAATGCTTTGAATTGTGAAGTGTTATGCGATTGCGTCGTCACCTGCTGGTTTCGGCGGCACGGTTGAGTACGATAGGTCACGGAAATATCGTTTGCAGATAGCGAGGATTTGAGACTCATGCCACGTATGTTCGGAACCGACGGCGTTCGAGGATTGGCGAATAGGGATTTGACGGCACAGCTGGCGCTCGATTTGGGTGACGCCGCGGTGCGTGTGCTGGGCGATGACGAGCGGAGCGAATTCGAAAGCCGTCGCCGTGCGCTGGTCGGTCGTGATACACGAGTTTCCGGCGATTTCCTTGCCGCCGCATTGTCCGCTGGCATGTCCGCCGGCGGCTTCGACGTGATCGACGCCGGCATCATCCCGACGCCGGGCGTCGCATACCTGACGTCCGTGCTCAACGTGGAAATGGGCGCGGTGATCTCCGCATCCCACAATCCGATGCCCGACAACGGCATCAAGTTCTTCGCCCGCGGCGGCTTCAAGCTGCCCGACACCAAGGAAGACGAGATCGAAGCGGTGCTCGGCCAGGATTGGGATCGTCCTACCGGCGCCGGCGTGGGTCGTGTCAGCCATGACACCGCCACCGCAACCAACCTGTACATCGACCATCTGGTTTCCGCCATCGCGCCGGTCGGTCCGGACAAGTCGCAGCCGACGCCGCTGAAGGGCCTGAAGATCGTGGCCGACTGCGCGAACGGCGCCACGTCCGTGGTCGCTCCGGAAGCCTTGCGCCGCGCCGGCGCCGACGTGACCGTCATCAACGCGTCGCCGGACGGCTACAACATCAACAAGAACGCCGGCTCCACCCATCCTGAGCAGCTGCAGGCCATGGTCAAGGCCTCCGGCGCCGTCATGGGCGTTGCCTTCGATGGCGATGCCGACCGTTGCCTTGCCGTGGATGAGGATGGCAACATGGTCAACGGCGATCAGATCATGGGCATTCTGGCACGCGCCAAGAAGAACGCGGGCAAGCTCAACCATGACACCCTCGTCGTGACGGTGATGAGCAACCTCGGTCTGAAGTTGGCCCTGCGTTCCATGGGCATCAAGACCGTGCAGACCAACGTGGGCGACCGTTACGTGCTTGAAGAGATGCTGCGAGGCGATTATTCGCTCGGCGGCGAGCAGTCCGGCCACGTGATCAACCGTGAATTCGCCACCACCGGCGACGGCACCCTGACCGCGCTCACCCTGTGCAACGAGGTCGTCAAATCCGGTAAGAGCCTGAAGGAACTGGCCGCCGACTTCCCGCAGCTGCCGCAGACGCTCATCAACGTGCCGAACGTGGACAAGATGGCCGCCAAGACCAACGCCAAGGTGCAGGCCGCGGTGGAACGCGAAGAGAAGCTGCTGGGCGACACTGGCCGCGTGCTGCTGCGTCCGTCCGGCACCGAGCCGCTCGTGCGCGTCATGGCCGAAGCCGAAACCCAGCAGCAGGCAGACGAAGTGTGCGATCGCCTCGCCAAGGTCGTCGCCGACGAACTCACCCTGTAAGAGCCCGCAAGGAGATATGCCCCATGTTCGGACACAACTCGAAAGTGGACCTCGAACTCAACCGCGAGGTCGAAAAGCTCATCAAAACCGGCGGCAAAGAGAAAATCATGCCGATCGTGCAGGCCGGCGAACCGGTATTACGCCAGCAGACCATCGCCTACGACGGCCAGTTGAGCCGCAAAACGCTTGACAAGCTCATCGACACCATGCGCACCACCATGCTGGAAGCGCCGGGCGTGGGCCTCGCAGCCACCCAGATCGGTCTCGGTCTGGCTTTGGCCGTCGTCGAAGACCACGTATGCGAAGGCGACGATGGCGATCCGCGCGAAGCTGCGGAATTCCCCTTCCACGCCATCATCAACCCCAGCTACGAGCCGATCGGCACCGAAACCCGCAGCTTCTACGAAGGCTGCCTGAGCTTCGACGGTTACCAGGCCGTACGCAAGCGTTGGCTTGACATCACCGCCCGTTGGCAGGATGAGGACGGCAACAAGCATGAGGAACATCTGCACGGCTGGCCGGCCCGCATCTTCCAGCATGAAACCGACCATTTGAGCGGTGAACTGTACATCGACCAGGCCGAAATCCGAAGCCTGACCACCAATGAGAACCTTGAGGATTTCTGGTGCGAGGATCCGGTACCGACCGAAGCGGCGGCCGAACTCGGCTTCGAACTGTAATCGCGTAAACGAACGAGACAAGAACGATGAATGCCTCCCAGGCGAACACTTGGGAGGCATTCATCATATTCGGGATTATTGGAATGTTCGAAACATGAGTATTCCAAATATTCCAATATTTCAGTATTCCGGATTCACTAGCACATCGTACGTATCCGTGTTCCGCTCGGCATCCGAACGCAGATCCCAGCCAGGCTTGCGCATTCCATACAACACCAGCGGCGGTAAACCGAGCACAAGCACGACTACAGCCACAAGAATCGCATATGAAACGCTATCCAAACCGGTGAAACCAGCCGGTCTCACGAAAGTCAACACGAATGCCGCGGCGGAAGCGACGAAACCGACGCCCGCGACCAACCGAATCGCAGGAACTCGATACGTGCGGCGGACTTCTGGATGGGTGTTGCGCAGACGAATCGCGGCGGCAAACATCAACATGTACATCACCAGATACAGCGCGGTCGCCATATCCACCAGCGTCGCGAAAGCCGTGTTGCCATTGGGGATCAACACGAACAGCAACGCCAGCACGGTCACGATAATGCCTTGCGGAATCAGAATGCCTTCCTGCACGTCGTGGGCATTGCGCTTCTGCAGCGCGGGAGGCATCAGTCCCGTGCGGGCGGCCGCTAGCAAACCGCGAGAAGGACCAGCTATCCAAGCCACCACGGAAGCGAACGCGCCTAGCGCGATGAGCAGCGAAATCACCGGAGTGCCCCAACCCATGCCAAAATGGTCGAAGAACTCCCTGAACGCCAGATTGATGCCGTCGATGAGCCCCAGCTCACGATGCGGCACAGCAAAGGCGATTGCCAAAGTCGGCAGCACAAGTACCAGCAGAATCAGCGCGGTCGCTAGTGCAATGGCGCGTGGGAATTGACGTCCCGGATGCTCCAAGTCGTTGGCATGCACGGCATTGACCTCCATACCCGCGTAGGCGAGCACATTGGATACGATTAGCACAATCGACGCGATGCCCGTCCACGGCGGAAGCAGCGCGGATGCGTGCAGGGAGGTCTGCACTGGCTTACCGATCGCCAGCCAGATAATGCCGAAGACGATAAGCAGCAACGCAGGAAACAGCGTGCCGATAAGTCCCGAAATCGACCCGACCTTGGCGAACAGATTGCCGCCGCGCAACGCCACCATCGTGCTTGCCCAATACAACACGATGATCACCGCGGCCACATATACGCCATTATTGCCCAAGCCACCCATGCCGAACACATACGACAGGCTGACGGCGATGAACGCAATCTGTATCGGATACCACACCACATTCTGAATCCACTGCAGCCAAATGGCGAGAAATCCGATGCGATTGCCGAACGCCTCACGCACCCACACGTACACGCCACCTTTCCAGCCGGTGGCCAGTTCGGCAGCCACCAGCGCGGTCGGCACCAGGAAAACGACCGCCGGAATGAGATACAGCAGAATGGAAGCGAGACCATAATCGGCCATGGCCGGCAGAGAGCGTAGCGAGGCCACCGCCACCACGGTCAACATCGCCAGTTGGCTGACTGTCATCATGGTTTTGCCGGTTTTATTGGCAACGGTTGCCGTGCTTGCGATTGCGCCGTGCCCGTCAGCGCCGTTCCCTCTATTCGCCCCGGCATGCGCAGGTATGCCCGTACGATTGCGGTTTCCTGCGACGGCAGACGGATTGCGTGGCGTTGTTGTCGGTGCCGTCGCAGCGTTCGTCGTGGAACGTGCGGACCCGGGATGTGCAGCTGCGCTTGCATCGTGCGCTACCACAGCAAGCGGCTTTTTCATATGAACTGTCATTGCAGCCAGCTTTCGTAAACATAATCGTTGTGGGAATGAACATGAATTTCCTTAATGCGGGAAACGATGGAATTCGTGGAATGACCGCGAAATATCAGTGGTGGAATTCGGATGCACGAGCCTCGCTTGGCATTGGTGAACGCAGTCCGTCCAGATACTTCACACACGACTTCAAATCCTTGATGAACGCTTCGGCCATATCGTGGCTGAAACCGTTACGCACCACAATGCGCTGCACGGTCACCTGCGTCAGATCCACCGGCATCGGATAAGCCGGCACCAGCCATCCCTTCATGCGCAGCCGATCCTGCAGATCGTACAGATTCCACTTGCGATCCGGCTTGTCGTTGAGCATCCATGCGAACACCGGAATGTCGGAACCGTCGTTCCACAGCGTAAAATCATCCATCTGCTCGATCTCGCCCGACAGATATTTCGCCATATCATGCGAAGTCTGCTGCACCCTTCGATACCCGTCGAATCCCAAACGCAGGAACATGTAGTACTGCAGCAGTACCTGTGCGCCCGGACGGGAGAAGTTCAGTGCGAAAGTCGGCATTTCGCCGCCGAGATAACTCACCTTGAAAATAAGGCTTTCCGGCAGGTCAGCGGTTTCGCGCCATACGATCCATCCCAAACCGGGGTAGACCAGACCGTACTTGTGACCGGAGGTGCTGATGGAGTAGACGCGCTTGACGCGGAAGTCCCATGCGAGGTCCGGCTGGATGAATGGTGCGATCATACCTCCCGAAGCGCCGTCCACATGGATGCGCACATCAAGTCCGGTGCGCTCCTCGATGCGGTCCAGTGCTTCGCTGATCTGTTCGACCGGCTCATACATACCCGTATAGGTCACGCCCATGATGGCCACCACGCCGATGGTGTTCTCATCGACATACTTGTCGAGATCATGGCCGTCGAGCACTTTGTGGTCCTCGGAAATCGGCACATAGCGTGGTTCCACGTCGAAATAGTTGCAGAACTTCTCCCAGCACACCTGCACGGCGCTGCTCATCACCAGATTCGGACGATCGGTCGGCAGGTCGGCCTTTTCGCGGGCTTCCTTCCAACGGCGCTTCAACGCGAGTCCGCCCAGCATGCAAGCTTCCGACGAGCCGATGGTGGAGGTTCCGATGGCATTCATTGGATCGGGCGCATGCCATAGATCGGCGAGCATGTGCCAGCAGCGCGATTCGACTTCGGCGGTTTTCGGGTACTCGTCTTTGTCGATCATGTTCTTGTCGGCCGCCTCCATGTACAGGCGGTTCGCATGATCGTCCATCCACGTGCTCACAAAAGTTGCAAGATTGAGTCGCGCGTTGCCATCCAGCATGGCCTCGTCATGCACCACTTGGTAGGCGGTTTCCGGCAGACTACCCTTCTGTGGAATGGTAAATTTCGAGAACGCCTGGGCTTCCTTCGGACGGGCGAACAGCGGATTGATTTCCACGCTGTCAGGAACAACGCGGTCGTCGGCATTGCCGCAGGTGTTGTCGCAGCAATGCGAATTGTTGTTTTCAGTGGTGGAATGTGTTTCTGACATTGCAGTTCCTTTCGTTGATTTGGAACGTTTATTGCGTTCCGGGATTCAAAAATGAAAGTCGATTCTGGATTTTTGCTGGGAAATGGTCACATTTGCGCTATGTGAAAATTCGTATGGCAACCGTTTCGCATGGATGTATCCGCGCGCGGTTTCGTAATGAACACCGTCATTCGAACTCGCATGGTTGTGTTCTCACAAAGAGGAATGCGCACGTTGGTTTGTTGCACATTCTTACACGCTGAAGGTGGGTATCGGCTACGATGGGCAGGTATGAACGAATCGACGATGAATCTTTCCTGGCTGGATGACGCGAAGCAGGACATCGAACAATGGTCGGCATCGATGCCGAATGACGCCGACAACCAGCCGATCGACTGGCGATGGGTGTCTTCCCTTGACCTGCGTAACGGCATTGGTGCCGCCACAAGACAGCACGTTGATTTGTTGGCAATGCTGCGGTCCTCGTCGCCGCAACTTTCCGCCCCGCAGCTGCACGCCCTGTTGAAAGATGATCTTGCGATTCGAGATCGGCTCGAACCGACCATCGCGCAGTGCAACAGCACGTTCATGATGGATTACGACCGACTTATCGCTTCCTATCGGCTGCCGCGCGCGCTTGCTTACGCGAACCGTCGGTTGTGCGACGAAATCGCTGTTCTGCGACAGATTGGCGTGGCGATGGGATTGTGGACGGTCACCGAGGAACGACGTGAGCGCGTGACGGTTCCGGTGCTGCTGCCCGGTTCGGCTTTGGCTTCCGGGGGAGTGTCGTTGGATGATATTCAGGATCGAACCGCTGACATCGTTAACGGCCGCGCCGCCCGTCGTGCCGCAGAGAAAAGTCAGAAGCGAGCCAGTGACTATGCCATGTCGCGCGCGAACCTGAGTGGAGTAACCAATCCGGGCGGCTCCACGTTGTTTGATTACGGTTCGGAAACGAAATCCGCTGAATCGGCGCAGTTGCGTCGGATGGCTGAATACCGCAAATCGGATTGGCGTGACGCTTATCTTCCTGGACGCGATGTGGACAATGTCATGGGAATCGACATCGAAACCACCGGTACTGACCCGGCGCGTGTGTACATCATCGACGTCGGCTTTGAATATATGAACATGATTTCCCCTCGCCCTGCTGCCGCACCTACTGGATACCAATACGAGCAGAGTTATTACGAAACGGGCGATGCGTATGGTCAGTCGCGTCTGTCGTTCGGCGTTCCTGCCGAGAACGCGACGCTCGGTAATCCGCTGATTCTCGATTTGACCGGTATCGATGTACGTGATCGTGCGTCCGGCTTCCGCCTGTTCGATGAGTGGCCGGAGGCTCAAATCGGTTTGCTGCAGCGATTGGAGCAGCAACCGTACGTAGCGCACAACGCTCGTTTCGAACATAGCTTCTTCATGTTGAATGTGGCTGGATATGCAGAAAGCTACCGTGCGGGCAAGATTACGATTATCGACACGTTGCCGATGAGCCGCCGTTGGGATGAAGGGTCAATTCCGGACGACGAGCATCCGTACGGCAATAACACGTTGGACGCATACGCCAAGCGGCAGGGCGCGCTCGATGAAAGCAAGTCGGAGCGCCACCTCGGTTTGGAAGATACGCATATCATGCTGGTTGCCATGAAACATCACTTGGGTGTATTGCATGGCGAAGGCCGCGGTCCGTGGGGTGCGAATGGCAAGTCTGGCATCGGTGGCAAGCATTGCGGGCGCCGCTGGTAGCATTTGCGATTCGTGTCGCAGTTTCCTGGTTCTTCTTCCCGTGACCGTCCCGTTTTGGCTTTCCCTTCCGGCTTTTGTTACCCGTAACGCCGTTTTGCGGTTACAAAATGCGGGTGCGATTGCGGATTTGCGGGGATGGAATGGGCGATTGCGGGGATGGTTTCGGTGGTTGCGGGGTTGGTCGGGCCTGGTTTGTCAAGTTTCGACACGCCGATGGAACGTTGGATTTCCAACGGTTCACGCGTTGTTCATGCGGCCCGGGTTGCGCGGATCGCGATCGTGCTGTAAGTTTATCTCTTGCTGCCGCTCAGCGAGTGGTCCGGATGGTTCCGGATTGCGAGGTGGGT
>OGDF01004846.1_pt1 | contig 14804 bp, 16 predicted proteins | sample 1570141 | NCBI WGS metagenome assembly OGDF01 (sample SAMEA4370581, study PRJEB24528) | human gut metagenome | reverse complement strand
CGTGAAATTTTGCCGAAAAGATGCGTTGTTAGGCTTAGTGTCAACACGACCTAATCTAAAAGCGTATTTCTGCCGCCGTAAATTTTTTATTTAACTGTTGACATCACAAATTTTTTGTGCTATAATATTCTACAGGCAGTTCGGAACCATCCTGCCTTGAAATGCCAATAGGTTTTTTCAAATCAAAACTACGGAGGTAAGGGATAATTATGTCCCAAAGCGTCCTTATGGCGCTTTTTTTATTGTAATTATGCAAAGATACGGTATTATCAACGAAAAAAATCCCCGTGAGATCGTTCTTCTCAGGGGCAGCGGCTGCGTTTATAAAAAATGCAGTTTCTGTGACTATCACCTCGACAAATGCTCCGATGAGGCTGAGAATTTTGCACTCAACAGCAGTGTCCTAAGCAAAGTTACAGGTCAGTACGGAGACCTTGAAGTGATAAACAGCGGCTCGGTATTTGAGCTTGATGAAAAAACACTCGCTCTCATCAGCGAGACCTGCCATCAAAAGAATATCCACACTATTCATTTTGAAGCGCACTACCTTTTCCGAAAAAGGATTCCCGAGATCCGCGAACGTTTCGGCGACATCATGCTGAAAATGAAACTCGGTCTTGAAACTTTTGACTACGACCTCAGAGAAAACTGCCTTAACAAGGGTATTCCCGAAAAAAATCCCGCAGTCATTGCAGAATACTTTGACGAGGCGAATTTCATTTTTGGTCTGACGGGACAGAATGTCGAGACCATGAAGCGCGACATTTCACTCGGACTTAAATATTTCGAGAGGATTTGCGTGAATATCATGACCGAAAATACTACTCCGATAAAGCCGGACAAGAAAGTGGTCGATCTCTTTCTCAAGTACGTTTATCCCGAGATCAAGGACAACGAACGCATCGACATACTGATACAGAATACGGATTTTGGTGTGGGAGGCGAAGATGATGAATGAGATATTACTTATCGGCTCGCTGATATTCATTTACGGCATGGCGCTGCTCGGATACAAGCTTTTCGGAAAAACAGGGCTTTACTGCATTTCGGCGGCTGCCACTATTCTCGCCAATATCGAGGTTCTTATCATGATAAAGGCGTTCGGCGCTGAACAGACTCTCGGAAATGTTCTGTTTGCCGTCACTTTCCTCATCACCGACATTCTATCGGAATGTGAAGGCAAGAAAGCTGCCGACAAAGCAGTATATACGAGTTTTTTTGCCTCGATATTCTTCCTCGTGCTCAGTCAGAGCTGGCTGCACTATGTTCCGAGCGAAAGCGACTGGGCATCGCCCGCAATACGGACTATCTTCTCAAACACGCCGCGAATGATAATCGCTTCACTTGCAGTCTACGGAATAAGTCAGCTTTTTGACGTTTGGCTCTATCACAAGATATGGGACATGACCTCAAAGAAATCAGGAAACCGCAGGTCTTTCCTATGGCTGAGAAATAACGGTTCTACTCTCGTAAGCCAGCTTATTAATACGTTCCTGTTCACTTTATTCGCATTCTACGGTACTTATGGCTTGTCGCAGATAATTTCGATTTTCATATCAAGCTATGTCATTTACATTTTCACGTCGCTGCTTGATACACCCGTTGTATATCTTGCGCGCCGTGTAAGCGATAAGAGAAAAACTGCTGAAAACCAATAATATCATAACTTGCTCAAAAAGCTTCGATTTTCTGTCGGAGCTTTTTTCATTATGGCAGGATATGCTCATACGGCATAAAATATAAAGAGGTGTATCACTTCTGAAACGCACCTCCAATCCATTGAAAGGAATGTTATTATGCCAAAGGTATTTTTAAGTCCTTCTACGCAGGAGTGGAATCAATATGCCACGGAGGGCAACGAAGAACTTTATATGAATCTGCTTGCGGACAGGATCGAGCCGTATCTTCGCTCAAGCGGCATAAGCTTCGTGCGGAATGATCCGGCAAGGAATGTTGCAGGCGCTATCTACGACTCGAATTTGTCCTATTATGACGTTCACCTCGCCCTGCACACAAATGCTGCTCCCGAACAGCTTGCGGGAAAGCTAAGAGGAATTGACGTTTATTTTGCCCCGAACCGTGATGACAGTGAGCGGCTTGCGAACATCATGGCAAACAACCTGCGCTACATCTATCCCCTGCCAGACAAGGTTCGTGCCCTGCCGACCTCAACTCTCGGTGAAGTGCTGAGAACGCGTGCAGTTTCCGTACTCGCAGAACTCGGCTATCACGACAACTATGCGGACGAGGCGTGGCTCAAAAACAATCTCGAAAGCATTGCACGGAATATCGTGACTTCTCTCTGCGATTATTTCGGCATACCTTTTGTTCCCGCCGGAGCTGTGAGAACCGGAACTGTCACAACAGACGGCAGCAACCTCAATATTCGCAGCTATCCAGATCTCTCCGGAAAAATAATCGGCTCTATGCCTGACGGAGCTGCTGTCACTATAAACGGCGAGACAAACGGCTGGTATGTGGTCTCATACAACGGCACGATTGGATACTCCAGCAGCAGATTCATAACAATATAGAAAAAAGGGGCTGATAAAGCCCCTTTTGTTTTTATTCACGATTTGAGTCGTCTTTTTTCGGTCTTTTCTTCCTGTCCACCTTTGGAACTGCATAAATCGGTTTAAGCGGCTTAGTCTTGCTCTTGAACACCACATACGAGTATATGCACACTATTACATATATCGCACACAGCAGACAGGATATCAGCAGAGCCTTATTGAACCATCGCGATTTCGGGAAAAGCCGTGCAACGTACAGATTGTACTTTGACTGTGAGCGTTTCACGCCCGATACCGCCACAACTTCGACAGTTCCGAGGACTTCACCCGAATAAATTATCTGCAATTCACCAAGCGGCTCGTCTTTCTCCACGGGAGCTTCAAGAGTATTCTTGTACCACGTTATGCGGCTCTTGTCTATTACCGACGTATCCACTTCATCGTACCAAAGGATAGTGAAGTCCTCTTTAGGCCGCGCAAGAACGTAATCGTTTCCTTCCGCAAGTTTTACCTGCAGTTCGCCGACTTCCGCAGTATCAGCAAGTATCACCTGATACGAAAAGTGCGTGAATGCCCAGTCAAAAAGCGTTTTTGCATCGGTAAGATGATAGAATGTATTGTTTCCTTCCGCGTCATTCAGCGGAGATTTCATCAGCACGGCAAGATAATTATTTCCGTCACGGCTCGCCATGGCAACAATATTTCTGCCGGCGAGTTCAAGGTTTCCGGTCTTTATTCCCTTTGCGCCCGCGTAGTAGTAGTCACCTTCGGGATCCATCATGGAGTTTGAATGCGTCCATATCCATGTATCATGATTCGGGTGCCTCTCGATATTCGGCACGCTCGGATTATACTGGTAAGTCGTTGCTATCTTCTCGAACTGCGGAACTTTGAGCGCATATTGTGTCAGTATCGCCATGTCACGCGCCGTTGTGTACTGGTCGGGATCGTACATACCGTTAGCGTTAGTGAAATGCGTAGACTGAAGCCCGATCTCGTCCGCCTTTTCGTTCATCATATCAATAAACTTTGACGGATTGCCGTCTGTCAGGTGATACGCGAGTGTTTCGGAGGCTTCAACAGATGATGTGAGCATCATCGCATAGAGCAGATCCGTTACTGATAGTACATCTCCGTCCTCGATCTCTGCAAAGCGCAGATCCTCGGGATATTCTGTGTTGTAAAGGTAATCGTAGACCGATTCGTTTATTGTTACCTCCTCGGAAAGATTATTGCAGTTTTCGAGACAGACAACCGCTGTCATAATGTTGACCAGTGGCCCCGGAAGCTGCTTGGCATCAGCGTTTTTTTCATGTATTACAGTATCCGCGTCAAGATTTATCATTATTGCGGACTCACTATTTATCGTGGTTTTCAGCGGAAAACTCACCGCACTCGCCTTCTGCACACATACAAAAGGCAGAACTGTCACTACAGCCGCAAGAGCAGAAAGAATTTTTTTCATATTTTCTCCTTTATTTATCGGTAAAACCGTTGTCTTTTCAGTTACAAAAACTTATACCTAAGTATTATAGCATATTTGCGCAGATAAATCAATATTTTATTGTAAAAATAAATTCACACATTATAACGGCACACTCTGCCGCGCTTGCATTGTCTGAAATTTTGTGGTAAAATATAATAAGAATAAAAGAATTCTACAGGAGGTCAGAAAATTGATTTACGTTACCGGAGACACTCACGGAGATATAGAAAGATTCAAAAGCCGTGAAATGAAAAAGCTCGGCAGTGGTGATACGCTCATTATCTGCGGAGATTTCGGCTTTTTATGGGATGATTCCCGCGCCGAACGCAATGCTTTGAAAAGGCTTGCCTCAAAAGACTATACCATTGCTTTCGTTGACGGCTGTCACGAAAACTTTGATATGCTCGAAAGTCTGCCTGTCACCGAATGGAACGGCGGAAAGGTTCACCGTATCGCGTCAAATATTATTCATCTTATGCGCGGACAAATTTTCACCATAGAAAACAAAACCATATTCACTTTCGGCGGAGGTCACAGTCAGGACTACAATTTCCGCCGTGACAGCGACTGCTGGTGGGAGCGCGAACAGCCCACTCATGCGGAAATTATCGAGGGCATCACTAATCTGCGCACTGTTGACTACACCGTAGATTACGTCATCACGCACGAGCCTCCTGCCTCGCTAAAGGACTGCCTTAATGTAGATGTCCTTCAGCGGCTCGAAGTCCACGCATTCTTTGAGGACATTATCAAAACCTGTCACTACAAAAAGTGGTTTTTCGGAAAATGCCACATTGACAAGCACATTCCCATAAAATTCTACGCTCTTTTCAATAACGTTACTCCGCTGAAATAGAGTATATTCTGCCGCCTCCTGTCATAATATGTACTGATAGGAGGTACTTGCTATGAAAAAAATTGATATTACCGCTTTGCTGATACATATTATTGCTGCCGAACTTGTCGGAGCTCTTTCGGCTCTGTTTGCAGGCGGATTCACAGGTCTTTATGCAATTATAAAACAGCCGCCGCTTTCACCGCCGCCAGCGGTTTTCCCGATAGTGTGGACTATTCTCTACGCGCTCATGGGAGCTTCCGCTTATATTATCTTTGCGCAGGAAACAAGTTCGCGAAAACAGCATATCGCTGTCGGACTTTACGCCATTCAGCTTACGGTCAATTTCCTGTGGAGTATCATTTTCTTCCGCTTTGAAGCCTTTTTCCTCGCCGCATTGACTGCAGTTTTACTCGCCGTTCTCGTAGCGGCAATGGTTTTCGCTTTCAGTAAAGTAAGCAAAATCGCAGCACTGATTAATCTCCCCTATCTTGCATGGTCTTTGTTTGCGGCATACCTTGCTTTGGGCGTATGGATCCTCAACTGATCTCAGACAACATTGCTCAATACTGTTTAAAAAATTTTTTCCTTTATTAGGGAGTGTTGACACTAAGATAATATGCAGATTTTCGAGCATAAATTTTACGTAGACAAGGCAAAAAGTCGCAGGCAGGCTGTCGCCTGTCAAGACTTTTAACGCAGGATGCGTGAAATTTTGCCGAAAAGATGCGTTGTTAGGCTTAGTGTCAACGCGACCTAAACACTAATTGAATCGCACTTTGCGGATATAATATTATTGTCCCGAAAGGGATAAAAATCAGGAGGTATCAGCTATGTGCAATAACATTTTAAAGGCTCTTTGCGAACTTCTCGGAATTGGTTGTCGATAAGGTGCAGATCGGCTGCCGTACTTTTGTGCGGCAGCCTTACTTACATTCTGTCCCATCGGAGAAATGCGAACAGATTCGTATGATCTTACATCATTAAAAAGAGCCGCTAACTGCGGCTCTTTTTGCTATTCTTTTGCGCTATAATCTGTATGGATAACCTTTGTCGGACAGGCTGCCGAACAAATTCCGCAGTCAACACACTTATCATAGTCTATTGACGCGTGAAAATCCTTGACAGTTATTGCTCCGTGCGGACACTTTTTCTCGCAGATCTTACAGCCTATGCAGCCGTTTTTACAGTTCTGCTTGGTGATCTTTCCGTTGTCCTTTGAGGAGCACAGAACGTCAGTATACCTTACACGCGGTCTTATTGAAATAAGCGCATTGGGACAGACCTTTACGCATTGTCCACAGGCTGTGCAGAGTGACGGATCTACCTTTGCCACACCGTTTTCAACCTTTATCGCTCCGAATTCACACACCGATACGCAATCGCCAAAACCCATACAGCCGTATTTACAGACACCGTTTCCGCCGTAAAAACGCTTTACCGCCTTGCACGACTGAACACCGTCAAACGAAAACGCCTGACTTGTTGCCTCACAGTCGCCGCTGCAATGGACCACGGCTGTCATAGGTTCAACATCATCTGCCTTAACACCGAGGATATCAGCGATTTTGGCCGCAACAGCAGCTCCTCCGGGACGGCAGAGATTAGGTTCTGCGCCGTCATTTATGATCGCATTTGCATAATCAGCACAACCTGCATAACCGCAGGCTCCGCAGTTTGCCTGCGGAAGAGTCTCATCTATCTGCTTTATGCGATCGTCAACCTTTACATAAAATACCTTAGCTGCAACTGTCAAAAGAACTCCTGCGAGAATTCCGCAGCCGCAGAGAACAAGCAAAGGTACAAGATATGTCATCATGATCTGTATACCTCCTTAGCTGAAAAGTCCCGAAAAGCCCATGAAGCTTACGGAAACTATTGAAGCGGCAATAAGCGTTGCCGGAACGCCTTTGAATGTTTCGGGGATATCAGCGTATTCAAGCTTTTTGCGGACTCCTGAGAAAATCACGAGCGCCAGCATGAAACCGAGTCCCGCACCGATCGAGTTTACTATCGACTGTACAAGCGTATAACTGTTGTCGATATTGAGAACCGTTACGCCGAGCACAGCGCAGTTTGTCGTAATAAGCGGCAGATACACGCCCAGTGAACTGTAAAGCGAGGGGACACATTTCTTGAGGAAATTCTCGACAAGCTGCACGAACAGAGCGATTACAAGGATAAATACTACCGTGTCAAAATATTCAAGTCCGTTCGGGACAAGGATCCCGTGGTGAATAGGATAGGTTACGAGAGTCGCACACACCATGACAAAGGTTACTGCCGCGCCCATTCCCGCCGCGCTGTCAAGCTTTTTTGATACACCGAGAAACGGACAGATTCCCATGAACTTTGAAAGGACAAAGTTATCGGTAAGCATTGCCGAAAGCAAAATTACAAACAATGTTTTCACTTGCAGTCACCTCCTCCGTTTTTTGCACAGGCGTCCGCATTCGGACAGCCGGAACAGCCAAGCTCCTTCGGAGGCTTCTTTGAAGTAAGCTTGTTTACTGCCGCGATTATAATGCCGAGTGTGAAGAAACCTCCCGCCGGCATGATAAACAGAAGCATGGGATTATTATGAAGTACGGGAATATCCATTCCCATCCACTGTCCCGATCCAATTATCTCGCGCACAGAACCCATTAAAAACAGTGCAAGTGTAAATCCTATCCCCATGCCGACAGCATCACAGGCAGAGGCGAGAACTTTGTTCTTGCTTGCGAACATCTCGGCTCTGCCGAAAATAATGCAGTTTACCGTAATGAGCGTTAAATATATACCGAGGCTGTCATAAAGCTCGGGCATAAAGCCTTCGAGTATAAAACCGATGAGCGTTACAAAGCTCGCTATTATTACAATGAATGCAGGGATTCTTACCTTATCGGGAATCACCTTTCTCAACAGAGAGATAACTATATTTGAACCGAGAAGTACAAATGTTGTCGCAAGTCCCATGCCTATTCCGTTTTTAGCCTGTGTCGTAACGGCAAGCGTCGGACACATTCCGAGGAGCATTACAAGTACAGGATTCTCCTTGATAATGCCCTTTGTAAGCTCATGTCTGAGAGAATTTTTGTTGTCAGCCACCGAGAATCGCCTCCTTGTTTTCGTTATATACTTCAATTGCGGTATCTACCGCTTTCTTCATTCCATTTGAGGAGTATGTCGCTCCGCTTATTGCATCAAGATCATCTGTTACCTCTTTGCGTCCGTAAAACTGCTCGCGGAATGTTTCAATATCCCTTACTTTTGAGCCAAGACCGGGAGTCTCACCGAGTGAGACAAATTCAATGCCCGATACCGCTCCGTTTTCATCAATGCCTACAAGAATATTTATGCCATCTTTCGAGTAACCGTCGGTACATACCTGTATAGCTGTCTTGCCGTCAGAAGTAACTGCAACAGCCTCGACCTCATCATATCCGAAATTATCATTGATCAAGCGACTGTCGGTCTTGCCGAAAAGAGCCTCTACGCTTTCGCTGAATTTCTGCTCTTTCTGATCTGCAATCCGAGTCTTGGTAAGCTCATGAGCATACGTCAGAAGAAGTGAGGCAATAACGCAAATCACAGTCAGAACCAAAGTCGGCTTTATCTTATCTTTCATTTTTTTCAGCCTCCTTTGCTCCGAATACCTTTGTTCTTGTAAGCTGCTCAATATACGGTGTAAGGACATTCATCAGCAGTATTGAGAATGACACTCCCTCGGGATACGAGCCGAAATGCCTTATTATAAAGGTTATGATACCGCATCCGAGACCGAATACCACCTTGCCCTTCTCGGTTATCGGTGTTGTAGCGTAATCGGTTGCCATAAAGAATGCTCCGAGGAACACTCCGCCTGCAAGTATCTGATAAACGGGATCGTCACCTGCTATCCATGAAAGAATAAAGAGACTTCCGATGAACGAAAGCGGTGCTGAAAGTGATATTATCTTTCGTGCCGCGAGATAAACTCCTCCGATAAGCAGAGCAAGTGCGCAGGTCTCGCCGAGACAACCGCCTGTTTTTCCTATGAAAAGATCAAGATATGACGGAACTTCCTGTCCGATATCCGCAAGCTTGTCCGAACTCATGGTTCTGAGCACAAGCGGAGTTGCAGATGAAACCGCATCTGCGCCGTAATCGTAAGTGTTAGGCAATATCCAATGCGTCATTGCTGACGGGAAACTTACCATAAGTATGATTCGCGCCGTTATTGCGGGGTTGGCAAAATTCTGTCCGATTCCGCCGAAAAGCTGCTTGACTATCACGATCGCAACAAACGAGCCTACGACCGCTATCCAGTAAGGAAGTGTCACAGGAAGATTCATTGCAAGCAGAACACCTGTTACTACCGCCGAAAGGTCGCCTATCGTGTTGCTGCGCTTCATCATCTTTCGGCTCGCATACTCAAAGAATATACAGCTTCCGACACATACCGCCGTAAGAACAAGCGCACGCCAGCCAAAGTACACACAGCCGACTATGAGGGCAGGCATCAGCGCAATTATCACGTTAAGCATAATGTTTGTTGTTTTTACATAATTTTCGTCGTGCGGGGACGGCGAAACTATCAGTTTATTCATTTATTCCGCCTCCTTACTTTCTGGGCAAAAGAGCTTTCGCAAGCTGATTGATCTCAGCAAGCTTTCTGTTCGCAGGACAGACATAAGTGCAGCATCCGCAGTTCATGCAAAGGTTGACTTTCAGCTTTGTAAGCTCTTCAATATTTTTTATCCTGTATGCTCTTTCAATATCAGCCGGCATAAGGCTGAACGGACAGACTCTTACACATCTGCCGCACCGAATACAGGCGCTTGTGACACGCTCATCGTAAGTCCTGAAAGCAAGCAGTGCATTTGAAGTCTTTACAACAGGCATATCCATGTCAGGTATACTCATTCCCATCATAGGACCGCCGCCGATGAGCTTTCTTACCGAGTCAATATCGGTTTTGCAAAACTCCAGTATCTCGCGGAAAGATGTTCCGATAACGGTTCTGATATTTTTAGGCTCTCCCACGGCATTGCCGTCAACAGTAAGTCTCCTTGTCACAAGCGGCATTCCCGTCTTGAAGTACCTGTAAAGGAAAGCCGCTGTTGACACATTCATTACGATAACGCCCTCGTCTGACGGAAGTTCGCCCTCCTTGACTATCCTTCCTGTGCAATTGTAGATTATCACCTTTTCTGCACCCTGAGGATAAGATGACGGAAGTGTAACGATATCTATAGTATCATCATTCTGCGCCATTTCCGTGAAATTTTTTATTGCCTCGGGTTTGTTTGCTTCAATAGCAAGCTTTGCCTTGGCAATTCCGAGACTTTCCTTTACAAGACGTATTCCCCCGATGATATCTTCGGGCGACTCTATCATTTCACGGTAATCAGATGTTATATAAGGCTCGCACTCCGCCGCATTGATTATAAGCGTATCAATCGGCGACTTTGTTGCAAGCTTTATGTGAGTCGGAAAACCCGCTCCGCCAAGTCCGCACGCTCCGCTTTCCCGAACTGCTTTTATAAAGCCCTCCTTATCGGTAACTTCCGGCGGCTTTACCTCCTCTGAAACAGTCTGCGATCCGTCAGTTTCTATCTCTATCGCCTGACAGACTGCACCTGCGGCAGTTCTGTACTCTGTTACAGCACTTACCTTGCCGGAAACTCCCGAGTGTATAGGCGCACTGAACGGCGCGTCCGAGTCACCTATCTTCTGCCCGACTTTTACCTCATCGCCTTTCTTTACAAGCGGCTTGCATGGTGCACCCATTGTCATGGACATGGGAATTTTTACTGACGCAGGCAGAGGGAAATCCACAGTAGCACTGTTTTCCGTATTCTTACGGTGGTTCAGCTTAATGCCTCTCAGTTTTTTCATAACATTCTCCTTTCGACAGCGGACAAACGCCGCAAATTGGATTACACCATTATTATATAATATATGTGTGATTTATTCAAGACTAAATGTGTTAAAATATTATCAATTCCCTTGTCACGTCATTTAGCATATTTAACAAAAATGAACTATGTCCCTATTGTGCAGCAGGATGAATGATCCAAATTGACACAAATTACTTTTTCTGATATAAAATAAAAAACTGCTGATCTAACGATAACGTTTATTTTTTCCTGTGTAATTATAGCAGTAACCCAGCCTGTTCCTTTTTAGAAACCGGCTGGGTTTTGCTGCGCTAAATCAATCCTGCCTGCTCATAGCAGCGCAGCTTTTTACGGCAGCTTCAAGAGAAGTACGCAAAATGGCAGCGATACAGCGTATGCTTTTCTCATCATGCGCCTTGTCTTTGGTTTTCAGAAGATTCACCAGTTCTCCCGCAAGTCCCTCCGTGTAAAAATTGCATATAGTTCTTTTGTACTCAGGATGGCTATGCTTACGCAGATAGTCGGGAAATTTGAGTATTTACATAGAATCGACGTTTTTACCGATAAGTATATCAACAAAAATACGGAGTTATTCTTCAATCTCTATATGCGCCTGCTGTTTGACGGCGGCATCTCCGAGTATGAGGACAATTCCGAATACGCTCCCAGCGGTTGCGTATCATTCATGACGATACATCAGTCTAAGGGAATGGAGTTCCCGATCGTTATCGTGGACTCTCTCGGCAATACGCCCCGTAAGTCCTACAAAGACTTGCTGAGTGAAGTCGAGGTCAAGTATTACCACAGACCGCAGTTTGAGCCTTTTGAGGAAATGAAGTTCTTTGACTTCTGGCGGCTGTACTACACGGCGTTCTCCCGTGCGCAGGACTTGCTTGTGCTGACCTGCAACGAGAATAACCGCACACCCTCGCTGTATTTCCGAGAGCTTTACGATGAACTGCCGAGTATAGAAAGCTCTGCCTTTGACCTGAATGAGTTTACGTTCCACAAGGTCAAGGCGGTCAATATCAAAGATACTTTCTCCTTCACATCTCACATCACGGTTTATGAGACTTGCTCCTTACAGTACAAGTTCTACAAAGAACTGGAGTTTATGCCGATCCGTGAGAACGCTATGATGTTCGCTACGCTCGTTCATGAAACAATCGAGGACATACACAGAGCTGCGATCAGGCAGGAGGAACACCTTATCACATCCGACAATGTTTCCGACTGGTTTGAAAGCAACTATGTCTCCCTCGTCAAGTCGGAGCATACCTACCTCGCTGAACCGCAGAAAAAGGCAGCTCTCAAACAAGTCCTGCGGTATGTAGAACGACAGCACGGCGATTGGTCGATGATAAAGCAAGCCGAGGTCGATGTAAGCCTTGTGCAGCCTGAGTACATCATCGAGGGCAAGATCGACCTTATCAAAGGTGCTGACGGCACGGTGGAGCTTGTGGACTTCAAGTCTGAACGCAAGCCGGATATGGTGAAAGCGAGAGACAGAATTGAGCATTACCGCCGACAGCTACATATCTATGCTTTCCTTGTGGAGCAGAGAACGGGGCAAAAAGTAAGCAAGATGCATCTTTACTATACGGGTGAGGAAAACGGAAATCCGATGATCTCGTTCCCTTACACCAAGAGTGCGATTGAGGGTACTGTCTCGGCGTTTGATGATACAGTCCACAAGATCATGAAAAAAGACTTTTCAAGGCAGGCGGAATCGCTGAAAACCTGCAATGGCTGCGATTTCAGGTTCTATTGCCAGAATAAATAAACGGAGGATACGAAAATGGAAATGGACGGACAGCCCACTTTCGAGTTTAGCAAAAGACCTACAATCAAGGGTTTCCCTGAACTGAGATGGACAGGCAAGCGCCCCTACGATTCAACACAGTATTATCCTGCCCAGCTCAGAGAGCGCTACGGTGAAGAAACCAATGGCTGGATCAATAAAATCTTTTGGGGCGATAATCTCCAGGTTATGAGCCACTTATTGAAAAAATATCGTGGTAAAATTGACTTGATTTATATTGATCCACCCTTTGACAGTAAAGCTGATTATAAAAGAAAAATAGAAATAAAAGGCATCGGGAAGGCTGAAACTGATAGTACATCATTTGAGGAAAAACAGTATGGAGATATATGGACAAATGATGAGTATTTACAGTTTATGTATGAGAGACTTATTTTATTGAGAGAGTTGCTGTCTGATACGGGAGTGCTGTATCTGCATTGTGATTGGCATAAGAGTCATCAGCTAAAGCTCATTCTTGATGAGATATTTGGAGTTCAGAACTTTAGGAACGAGATTATTTGGTCTTATTCAACTCTTGGTAGACCTAATGATAGGTTTGCGCAAAAACATGATACAATCTTTGCTTACGGAAAAAAACAAAATACTTTTTTTAATGTTGACGAATCTAAAGTTCCATACTCCGAAGAATATATCAGATCGCATTTCCGAGATGTTGATGATGAAGGTAGGCAATGCAGAAAAAGATTTGACGCCGGAAAATGGAGAACATATTATCCTGATAGTGGAATGATACCAAATGATGTATGGGATATTGCCTATGAAAACTCTATGTCAAAGAACAGGCTTGATTATCTTACACAGAAGCCAGAGGAGCTACTTGAGAGAATTATAAAATCAGCAACTAAGGCAGGCGACCTCGTTTTCGACTGCTTCATGGGCAGCGGTACAACTCAGGCTGTGGCAATGAAGCTCGGCAGGCGTTTCCTCGGTGCAGATATTAACCTCGGAGCGATCCAGACCACCACTAAGCGTCTGATCGGTATCGCTCAGGAGCTTTCTCAGCAGACGCTCGATGCCGATGATGTGAAGTACACGGGCTTTGAGGTCTACAATGTCAATAACTATGACTTCTTCCGCAACCCCGTTGAAGCCCGTGACCTTATCATTCAGGCGCTTGAAATTCAACCGTTTGAGCAGTCGAATGTATGGGACGGTGAAAAGGACGGCAGCCTGCTGTGGTGTGCGGATCGTCATAGAGCGTTATTTTCTCGATCTTGGCAAGTTCTTCGGGATTTAAGCCTTTCAGCACACTGTACAGCTTGTACGGGTTGGAGTTCTCACAATCGACGGCGATCGCAGTTTTCTCGGCGCTGTCGATAAAATTATAAATATTGTTTCGTGTCTCATCGTCTGCGTCCCGATATATCGTGTAGTCGGTGAAGCTGTCATTATGCTGACCGTAGATGATCTTCAGGAACTTACGGTCGGAATAGACGATGCTCCCGACTTCGGCAGGCTGCCAGTGAATATACATCTGAAACGGGTAATGCTCGATGTGAGCCATGTATGTATTAAACTCGTCTTTCATTACGCCGTTCTTGTTGTATTTCGGGACAAAGAACAAGTCTCGGATATACTCCCAATTCAGCCAATCGTAGAACAGACGGGAGCAGTATATTGCAACGGAATTTGGTTTGCAAAAGGTTTACAGATTGACTTTTTCGGGGCTGTTTGGTATAATAAGTGTAAGCAAGAGAGTGATGAGGCTTTCTCTGCTAAATCGAAATTTGAAAGGCTGATATATCATGGGATTTTTTATCAACAATCAAATTAAGGATTCATATGAAGATATCATAAAGATAACTTCTATTCTAAAAAGCGAATCCTCATTCGATCCACCAGCAACGCTCGATATATTAGACGAGTGGGAGAAAAAGAATTCAATTGTTTTACCTGAAATGTACAAAAGCTGGTTGCTTCTAACTTCTTTCGCAAGAATTCTTGAAGGTCAATTTGAAATCTATATGCCTATAATCCACAATTACAACAGAAGTTGGGTTGACATAGCAACTATCGGTAGTGATGAGCATTTATATTTTTCAAAAGATGATGGTTCTATTTTTAGTGTGGGTGACGAATACACTAATTACGAAGATTTTGATGATTTTCTTTCACATATGTATATATGGTTAGAGAATGAAGCTCAATATGAATACGGAGATGAATGGATAGTAATATATGATGAAAAGTTCCCTGACAACTAGGGCGTGTTGACACTAAGATAACATGCAGATTTTCGAGCATAAATTTTACGTAGACAAGGCAAAAAGTCGCAGGCAGG
>OGDF01004837.1_pt1 | contig 14831 bp, 12 predicted proteins | sample 1570141 | NCBI WGS metagenome assembly OGDF01 (sample SAMEA4370581, study PRJEB24528) | human gut metagenome | reverse complement strand
CGGCGGCGGGGGGGGGCGGGAGAAAGAGGAGGAGGGGGAAAAAGAAGGAGAAAAAAAAAAAAGAGGGGGGGGGGGGGGGGGGGGGTACACGAAATACCATTTGCGGCAAAAGTGTGGCATGATGCGGCAGAACGCGCCACATATATGCCACACTTTTGTAAACTGTCGAATCTATGACATAAGTCGGGAAATGCACGAAGCTGCCCGCTAAATGTGCCAGATTGGTAAACTGTTATGAAATAACCAGAAAAACTTGGAAAAATTTTCGGAAACTCATTGACATTTTGCTGACAAGCGGATACTATAGAAGCGTAGACAATTTTTAAAGCGAGGTATACCAACGTGCATCTGACAAAAAGCGAACAACAGATCATGGAAATTTTTTGGCAGGCGGATCACGCGATGGCACAGACGGAAGTCGTGAAAACCTGTGTTGACCGTAAATGGAAGGAACGCTCGATTTTTTCGATGCTGAACAGCCTGATGGAGAAGGGTGTTCTGCGGGAGGTTGGCTTCGTGCGCAGCGGTAAGACCTATGCCCGCACGTTTGAGCCTGCCATGTCCCACGCTGAGTACTTGGCCTCGGTCATTGCAGAGCAGCTGCCCGCGAAGCAGCTGCCCGAGCTGATCGCGGCCCTGATGCAGAAGGTGGAAACGACCCCTGCCATCCAGAAGGAAATGCGTGCCGCCCTGCGTGAAAACGCACAGTAATCAATGATTTGTTCAAAAAAGCACCGCCGACCCGTGACCCGGATCGGCGGTGTTCTTTATTAGGAAGGGTGGCTCTGCCGGGGCGGACTTTTCGTTCGCCCGCTGGCCGTATGCGGCAGGGGCAAGGTGCCAGGGCGGATATGGCATCGGTTCGGAGGGTCTGCGGCTGCCGCGTGTGCCCGGTGGGCAAACACAGCGCCCCCCAGCCGCCTTAAAAAGCGGGCAAATTACCCCAGGATGCCGCTGTTTTTGATCGCCTGTACGGCCTCGCCGATCTTCTCAACGGGCATCGTCAGGGCAAAACGGACGTAGCCCTCGCCGCTCGGGCCAAAGCTCGAGCCGGGGGTGCAGATGACGCCGGCCTTGTCGATCAGGGCCAGGCAGAATTCCATGCTCGTCTTGTACCCGGCGGGCACCGGGGCCCAGACAAACATGCTGCCGTGGCTGTCGGGCACATTCCAGCCGATGCCGCGCAGACCGCCGCACAGGGCGTCGCGGCGGCGCTGGTACTCGCCGCACTGGCGCTGCACGCCGTCCAGCGGGCCGGTCAGGGCAGCGATGGCGACCTTCTGAATAGGCAGGAACATACCGAAATCGATCTGGGTGCGCAGCTTTTTGCAGGCGGCGATGACATCGCGCCGCCCCACCAAAAAGCTGATGCGTGCGCCCGTGACGTTGAAGCTCTTGCTCAAAGAGAAAAACTCCACCGCGCATTCCTCGGCACCCGGCGTGTTGAAGATGCTGCCGCCGTGGGCACCGTCAAAGATAATATCGCTGTAGGCGTTGTCATGTACCAACAGAATGTCGTACTTACGGCAGAAATCGACGATTTCGGCGTAGAGCTCCGGCGTGCCGATGCTGCCCACGGGGTTGGCGGGCAGGCTGACCAGCATGAGCTTGGCCCTGCGGGCCACGTCCTCCGGGATGGAGGTGACGTCGGGCAGGAAGTGGTTCTCCTTCGTCAGCTTGTAGTACCACGGCTCGGCACCGCCCAGCTTGGAGCCGGTCATAAAGACGGGGTAGCAGGGGTCGGGCAGCAGCACCAGATCGCCGTCGTTGCAGAGCGCCAGGCCCAGATGGCCGATGCCGTCCTGGCTGCCGGAAAAGCTCATGACCTCGTCGGGGGTGATGGTGTCCACGTTAAAGCGGCGCTTGTAGTAGCCGCAGACAGCCTCCAGCATCTCGGGCAGGTCGCGCAGGCTGTACTTCCAGTTTTCGTTGTCCTGCGCGGCGTCGATGAGCGCCTGCTTCAGGTAGTCTGCCGGTGCAAAATCCGGCGTGCCGACGCTTAAATTGTAAAGATGACGGCCCTCGGCCTCCAACGCGACCTTTTTGTCGTTGAGCGCCGCGAAAATCTCCGGCCCGAACAGGTCCAGACGACGAGAAAACTCCATATCCCAAAACCTCGCTTATTGATGTAGTTTTATACAAAAAACGCACATTTTCTTGTATAAACATCCCCATTATACGCCGCCGCGCCAGCGCTTGCAAGGGGGTTATAAAAGAGGTATAATAAAAATTAAATTGAAATACGGTAGGGGCCGCATATATGCGGCCCGCAGCTGTATGGCGGGCGGAAGCCTGCGGGCCGGGCATGCCCGGCCCCTACCGGTGCATTACTATCAGGAGTATTATCACTATGGACAAACGCAATAAAACCGCTCTGGCTTACCTGCTCGTCGGTGTGGCGGCGGCGGGGCGTGCCCTGCTGGCCGTGCCGGAAAATGCCGCCATACAGGAGGTCTCGCTCACCGTGCTGGCCCTTGTGGGCTATCTGCTGCTGGCCTCCAAAACCCGGCTGCCTACCGTGTTCGGCGCGGCGGGGGTTGTGCTGGAGCTGATCCTCTGCGGCAGCCAGACCGGCGGGGCGTGGGCACGGCTGGCCCCGGTGCTGCGCGCGGCAGACCTGTGGCTGTTCTGGGGCGCGGCGCTTGTGCTTGTGCGGCTGGCAGGGCGGCAGCAAAGCAAAATGCCGTACATTGCCGCCGTGCCGCTGGCCGTCTACACCGTCACGCACTTTATCCCGTCGCTGACCTCCGTCGCCGCCGTCAGCTTTGTGGTGTTCAGCGTCGTCATGCTCTGGTTTGCGGCCATTATGATCCGCGCCTACAACGACGCGCGCATAAAAAAATAAGGCGATTTTGCGCAAATCCGTTCCGCGGTAAAGTGACAAATACCGCAAACTGTGTTATACTAAATACGATTATAAAAATCCAGCCGGAAGGAAGGCTTTTACTATGATCCCTTTTAACGTACCGCCCTGCGTGGGCGACGAGCTCGACTATGTCAAGCAGGCCATCGACTCTCATAAAATCTGCGGCGACGGCGCCTTTACCAAGCAGTGCAACGCCTGGTTGGAGGAGCGCTTCCACGCCCAGAAGGTCCTGCTGACCACCAGCGGCACTACGGCGCTGGACATGGCCATGCTGCTGTGCGATATTCACCCCGGTGACGAGGTCATTCTGCCCAGCTACACCTTCTCCAGCACCGCCACCGCCGCTGTGCTGGCCGGGGCGAAGCTCGTTTTTGTGGACATCCGCCCTGACACGATGAACATCGACGAGACGAAGATCGAGCAGGCCATCACCGATAAGACGCGGGTCATCATCGCCATGCACTACGCCGGTGTCGCCTGTGAGATGGACACCATCATGGACATTGCCCGCCGCCATAACCTGATGGTGGTCGAGGATGCCGCCCAGGGCGTGATGAGCAGCTACAAGGGCAAGGCACTGGGCACCATCGGTGATTTCGGCTGCTACTCCTTCCACGAGACAAAGAACTACTCGATGGGCGAGGGCGGCGCACTCGTCATCAACAATCCCGCGTACAATGAGCGCGCGGAGATCCTGCGCGAGAAGGGCACGAACCGCGCCAAATTCTTCCGCGGTCAGGTGGACAAGTACACATGGGTCGATTTTGGCGACAGCTACCTGCCCAGTGAGCTGAACGCCGCCTATCTGTGGGCGCAGCTGCTCCACGCCGACGAGATCAACGACAACCGCATGGCGACCTGGAACGCCTACCACGATGCCTTCCGGCCGCTGGCCGACGCGGGCAGGGTCGAGCTGCCCACCATCCCGGCGGACTGCGTGCACAACGCCCACATGTTCTACCTGAAATGCAGGGATCTGGAGGAGCGCACCGCGCTGATCCGCCAGCCTCGGTCCCCGCACCAAGGGCAAGACGAACATCGGCTGCATCTTCACCGGCAAAAAGGACGGCAAGGACAAGACCTACTACATTTATAATGTGTGCGACCATCAGGAGTGCTACCGCGAGGTCGGCAGTCAGGCCATCAGCTACACCACCGGTGTGCCCGCGATGTGCGGTGCGCTGATGATGCTGACCGGCGAGTGGACCAAGCCCGGCGTCTACACGGTGGAGGAGTTCAATCCCGACCCGTTCCTCGACGCGCTGGACAAGTACGGCCTGCCCCGCAGCGAGAACCATGACCCGGTTCTCGTGGACTGATGGCGCAGCGCGACGCACGGCCGCCGTTTGCGGCCATCGACGGCGCAGTGCCGCCGGAATTTTCCGCCCTTCCCACGCCCTGCTACCTGCTGGATGAAGCTGCCCTGACCCGCAACGCGGAGATTCTGGGCGGGTTGGCCCGTCGTACCGGGTGCAAGGTGCTGCTGGCGCAAAAGGCGTTCAGCAACTACGATTTGTACCCGCTGCTGGCGCCGCACCTCGCGGGCACCGAGGCCAGCGGCCTGTTTGAGGCGCGGCTCGGCGCAGAGGAAATGCCCGGCAAAGAAGTGCACGTTTTCTGCGCGGCCTACCGCGCAGATGAAATGGACGAGCTGCTGCGGTACGCTGACCATATCGTCTTCAACTCGCCCGCGCAGCTGGCAAAATTTGGCCCCGCGGCCAAGGCGGCTGGCAAAAATGTGGGACTGCGCATCAATCCCGAGTGCTCGACCCAGGACGGCCACGCGATTTACGACCCCTGCGCCCCCGGCAGCCGTTTGGGCACGACCCGCGCCCAGTGGGACGCGGCAGCGGCAGAAAATTCTGCCCTGCCCGGGCTGTTGGACGGCCTGCACTTTCACACTTTATGTGAGCAGGACGCCGATGCGCTGGCCGTGACGCTGGACGCAGTGGCAGAGAAATTCGGCGATTTGCTGCCAAAAATGAAGTGGCTGAACTTCGGAGGCGGGCATCACATCACCCGCCCCGGCTACGACATGGCCACTTTGGAAAAGTGTATCCGCCGCGCCCGGAATGACTGGGGCGTGACGGTTTATCTGGAACCCGGCGAGGCCTGCGCCCTGAACGCAGGGTATCTCTTGACCCGCGTGCTGGACGTGGTGCAAAACGGCGATACGACGGTTGCCATCTTGGATGCCAGCGCCGCCTGCCATACACCGGACGTGATCGAGATGCCTTACCGCCCGCCGCTGCTGGGGGCAGGGGAACCCGGCGAAAAGCCCTGCACTGTGCGGTTGGCCGGGCCGACCTGCCTTGCGGGGGATGTCATCGGTGATTACAGCTTTGACGCTGTGCCCGCTGTGGGAGATCTGCTGGTGTTCGGCGATATGGCCATTTACACCACCTGCAAGAACAACACCTTCAACGGTATGCCCCTGCCCGGTATTTACGCCCGCAAACCCGACGGCACTACGCGGAAAATCGTGACGTTCGGATATACAGATTTCAAATGTCGGCTTGGAAAATAAGCTGCGATAAATGCAAAGCGCCCACCGGCAGGCCGTTGCTGCGCCGTATTATCTCGCATTTTCGCATATTTTGCCACAAAAGAAGCTGCTCACTCCGTAGGGAATGAGCAGCTTCTCACTTTTAAGCCTGCTACCAGGGCTTTCCTTTCATTATGGGTCATCCGGCACCGGCATCGGCTGACAGGCGGGGGTTATGCAGCGGTCACTTTTTTGCTTCACTTGGATGGGAGACAGGGGGCATTTTCGTGAACAGCGCTTTCAACGCCAGCGGCGTGGCGACGCTGGAAACCACGATCAAAAGGATGACCGCCGTAAAATAAACAGGCTCGACAACGCCGACCTCAAGGCCCTTCTGGGCCACGATCAAGGCGACCTCACCGCGGGTCATCATGCCGACACCGACTTTAAGAGAGTCTCCCCAGTTGAAACGGCAGGCTCTGGCCGCCAGTCCGCAGCCGATGATTTTTGCCAGCAGGGCAACGAGAACGAAGCAAACACTGAACAGCAGAATCTCCGGCGTCAGTCCGCTGATGTCGGTCTTTAAACCGATGCTGACAAAGAAAATCGGCGCAAAAATCACATAGTTGCTGATGTCGACCCGGCGCTCCACATAAGCGGCGTCGTGCAGCGTACAGAGAACGATACCGGCAATGTAAGCGCCGGTAATATCCGCAATGCCAAAGTATTTCTCGGCAATATAGGCCATTGCAAAGCAGAATGCAAGACTGGCAATCGTTATGCGCTGCGTATGGGGATTGCGGGAATCCAGCCACTTCATGGCGCAGTGGAACACATAGCCGATACCAACGGCAACCAGAAAGAACAGTGCGGTCTGGACCAGCACGCCGCCGATGCCGGTGCCCTCACCGGAGCTGGCACCCAGCACACAGGTCAGCACGATAATGCCGATGACATCATCAATGACGGCAGCGCTGACAATGGTAGTGCCAAGGAAGCTCTTTAAGTGGCCCAACTCCTGCAGCGTTGCCACCGTGATGGACACGCTGGTTGCGGTCATAATCGTGCCGATAAACAATGCGCGGAAGAATTCCGGGCTGCCGATTGCCGAAAAGCCGTAGAATGCGCTGTAGAGCAGCGTGCCGCCCATCAACGGTACAAGCACACCGATGCAGGCAATCAGCGTGGCAATAGGCCCGGCCCGCATCAGTTCTTTCAGGTTGGTGCCAAGTCCTGTGGAAAACATCAGCAGCACAACGCCGATTTCAGCAAAAACGGAGATCGTGTCGTTGATCTGCACCAGATTGAGCAGACAAGGCCCAATCAGCAGACCGGCGAGAATTTCACCGACCACCTGCGGGGCCTTGCACTTGCGGGCAGCCAGGCCAAAAAACTTGGCGCTCAGAATAATAATTGCCAAATCACGGAAGATGGAATACATACATGTCATCTCTCTCAATTTACTGTAATCCATCCTTGTTATAGCACTTCTGCCAGATTTTTTCAATAGCTGAAACCGCCTTTTGGAGTTATCGTCGGATATTGTATAAATGTGGTAAACTGTAAGCCAAAGACAAGGCAAAGCACTTGCAATAATGTCCGTAGTATGATAAAATTCCAATTCGGAAAAGTTATAATATAGTTTACTTCATGGCTTGCTGCGTCCGACAGGGTTCGGCGGCAAGCGGTATACAACCTACATAATAAGGAAAGGGAAGCGCATGTTCCATTTTTCAAACAGGCATCACCGCACAGGAAAAACGTCAATGAGCAGGGCAAAAGTGTATGGTCTGCTTATGGCTTTGGCTATGCTTTTTATGGCAGGTCTGTGCGCCTGTTCCGCACAGCCGCACTCTGCGGCAGAGACTGCGCCGCAGACGATTGTGGTCGGCATTGATGTGTTTGACCCTTACAGCTATCTGGACAGGAACGGGCAGTTTGCCGGCATCGACGTGGAACTGGCGACGGAAGCGTTTTCACGACTTGGCTATACGCCGGAATTCCGGACGATTTCATGGCCGGACAAAGACAACCTTCTCAGCGACGGAACGATCGACTGTATCTGGTCATGCTTCAGCATGAACGGGCGGGAAACCAAGTACCAATGGGCTGGTCCGTATATGTACAGCCGTCAGGTCGTGGCTGTTCGTGCGGACAGCGATATCCAGTCGCTGTCCGATCTGGCCGATAAGCGCATCGGCGTACAGGCAACCACAAAGGCGGAGTCGCTGTTTCTCGGCGAAATTTCCTCTTTGCTGCCCGAGGTCAAGCAAGTCAACAGCTTTGAGACGACAGAGGATATGTTTGCGGCACTGCGCAAAGGCTATGTAGATGCTGTCGCGGGCCATGAAGCACTGGTAGCCAAGTTGACAAATCTGGATGAAAGCAGTTACCGTGTGCTGGCAGAGAGTCCTTACAGTTCCGAACTTGGCGTTGCCTTCGCAAGGGACACCCATGAGGATTTGGCTGTGCAGCTGACCCAAACTCTGGAAGATATGAAGCAGGACGGAACGATTGGCCGCGTTGCAGAAAAATTCGGACTTGATGCAGAGAAAACTGTGTGGGGGGAACAGGGAAAATGAATGAGAAAAAGCAGTCCGGCAAAAAAAGACTGTTTTTGCTTGTGTTAGTTGCGTTCGGCATTGTACTTTGGATCACATTCACGAATCTGAACCGAATTGCACTGCGTCATACATTGGATGAAACGATTGGTTTTGTAAAGATCCGCTTAGAGCAGTACGAGACTGATGCGGCCAACGACCGCGTGAAAAGCCTTGTCCGCCTGCTGGATAAAACGGTAAGCCTTGGCAACGAAATGACGCTGAAGGAGGGTTTCGGCACGCAGGACCTGGACTCTTTTGCAGAGGAACAGCGTCTGACCGGTGCGCTTGTATTAGATGAAAACCTGAATGTTGTCATGCAGACCACAAAGGGCGGCAACGCCATGCCGCTGTGGGAGAAGCTGATCGACAGCCCCTATGTACACAATATCGTTGACTATCCAAAAAAGACATACTCGACCCGTCTGGAAGAAAATGGGACACTCTATGATTTTGCCGCGGTGGCACGCGCGGATGCACCAGGTATCCTGATTACCTATATACAGAAGGACAATGAGGATATTGGGGATTTGACGGTGGATTCCCTGTTGAGAGATTTTCCGTTGGAGCTTAGCGGCATCGCTACGATCACGGAGAACGGCAGGGTCATCAGCAGCAACAGCAGCAAACAGGTAAACAAGGCAATAGAGGACTGCCAGGAATTATATAACGGAACCTTCGATGCTGCGGAGGATGGCATTGTGCGCCTGAACAGCCATCAGGGCGTCTGGTACGGCAGCCGAGAAAATACCGAGAACTATGCGCTCTTTGTGTTTTTCCCGGCATCTCAGGTGTTCATGACGCGCAACATTGTCTGTGCATCCTATCTGGCCATAGCCGTAATGGTCTTTTTAATGGCACTGCTGTGGCAGACCAAAATGGAAAAAGACGCGCTGCGGCAGCACCAGAAACGTACCGGGATCATCACAGCGCTTGGCACGGCGTATACGTACATTTCACTGGTGGACTTGAAGAAAAACACCGTTGAAATCCTTAAGGACGCGTCCGATACGGTCGAGAAGCAGAAGCACTTTGCACTGAAACGATCCGTACAGCAGGAGCAAATCGAGAAAATTATCGCGGAGCCATACCGTGAGGAGTATCTCGCCTTTGCGGACATGACGACAGTGGCCGAACGTCTGAAGGGTCACACCTCTTTGGCTCTTGCGTCTCAGACTGTCGACAGACAATGGATCCTTACGCTGATCACACCGCAGCGAAAAGACGCGGACGGCAACGTAACAGCCGTATTGGTTGCCACCCGCGACGCTACCGAGGAAAAGCGGCGGGAGCAAAAGCAGGAGGATGCCCTGCGCGATGCACTGGCGGCGGCGGAACACGCCAATAAGGCCAAGACTGTATTCCTGAACAGTATGTCGCACGATATTCGCACCCCGATGAATGCCATTATCGGGTTTACGGCCCTTGCCACGGCGCATATTGATAACATTGACCTTGTCAAAGAGTATCTGAAAAAAATCAGCGTATCGGGCCAGCATCTGCTCAGTCTGATCAACGATATTCTGGATATGAGCCGTATCGAAAGCGGCACGGTCAAACTGGACAACACAGAAGTCCACCTGCCCGATGTGCTGCACGACCTGCGCACGATCATTCAAGGCAATATCAGCGCCAAACAGCTTGACCTTTACATCGACACGCAGGATGTGCACCACGAGGATATTATCACCGATAAGCTGCGCCTGAATCAGGTCCTGCTCAACATCGTGGGCAACGCTGTCAAGTTTACACCGGCGGGCGGTACCATCAATATCCGCGTTGAAGAAAAGCCGTCTGCCCGCAGTGGGTATGCGACCTTTGTTTTCAGTGTGAAAGATAACGGTATCGGTATGTCGAAGGACTTCCAGGCGCACGTTTTTGACTCTTTCTCACGGGAACAGACTGCGACAAGAAGCGGCATTCAGGGTACGGGCCTGGGCATGGCTATCTCGAAAAACATCGTAGATATGATGGGCGGAACCATCGCCGTCAAGAGCGAGCAGGGAAAGGGCAGCGAGTTTACGGTCACCCTGGACTGCAAGGTTTGTACGGAATCGGTGAAATATCCGCCGATTCCGGGCCTGAAAGGCGCCCGTGCACTGGTTGTGGATGATGATGCACAGACCTGCATGAGCGTAAGCAAAATGCTGCGGGAAATTGAGATGGAAGCCGACTGGACGACCTCCGGCAAGGAAGCTATCCTGCGCGCTAGGGAGGCGCACAATCAGGGTGCGGAGTTCAAGGTTTACATTATTGACTGGCTGATGCCGGATATGAACGGCATTGAGACGGTGCGCAGGATCCGTAAAGTAATCAAACCCGGCACGCCGATCATCATATTGACGGCCTACGATTGGGCCGACATTGAGGACGAGGCCCGGCAGGCCGGTGTCACGGCGTTTGTTTCCAAACCGCTGTTTATGTCGGAACTGCGCGATGCACTGACACACAAAGTGGTGTCGGGCAGGCAGCCCCTTCTGCCCAAGCACGGCGACTATATGGGCAAAAAGGTGCTGTTGGTCGAGGATAACGAACTGAACCGCGAGATTGCAACGGCCATTCTGGAAGAAGCCGGACTGAAAGTGGACGCCGTTGAGGACGGCACGGATGCCGTGGCCAGAATGAACGAGGCTGCGGAGGATGAGTATGATCTGATCCTGATGGATATTCAGATGCCCAAAATGGACGGATACGCCGCCACCCGGGAAATCCGTACATTGAGCAGCAATAAAAAGGCAAACATTCCCATTGTGGCCATGACGGCCAACGCTTTTGAGGAAGACCGCCAAAAAGCATTCAAAGCAGGGATGAATGCACATATTGCAAAACCGATTGATGTGAACATCCTGATGGGAACACTGGATAAAGTTTTCAAACAGAATTCGTGATCGCGTTTAAATAGCGTACAAAGGATCTGTACGGCAAAGTAAAAAGCATATACAGCTGCGTTTATGGAGAACGGCCTCTCGGCGGTTCGCAACGCGATGCTGTATATGCTTTTTTTCATGCGCAATCTGTCAGCCGCCCAGCTCCACCATGCGGCGGATGCAGCGCCCGGCTCCCTGCATGACGTCCTGCGGCAGGGTGATTTCCTCACCGCCGCTGCCCTGCAGGCAATGGTAAATGTCCATCAGGGTGGTCAGTTTCATGTTCATGCAGGTAAGCTGCACGGCCAGCGGATAGAACCGCTTTTCCGGGCAAGCATAGGAGAGGTGCTCCACGATGCTGTTTTCCGTGCCGATGATGAACTCTTTGGCATCGGACTTTTCTGCATAAGCCATAATGCCGGTGGTAGAGCCAACATAATCAGCCTGCTCCACGACCTCGGGGCGGCATTCGGGATGAACCAGAAGCAGCGCCTCCGGGTGGGCAGCGCGGGCTTTGGCTACATCTGCTGCCGAACATACGATATGGCGCGGGCAGCCGCCGTGGTAAAAGGCAAACTGCTTTTCCGGCAGCTGCTTTGCTACATAGCCGCCCAAATTGGGATCTGGGATGAACAGAATCTTATCGTTTTTCAGCGCACTGCAAATTTTCAGCGCGCTGGAGGACGTCACACAGACATCGCAGGCCGTTTTCAGCTCCGAGGTCGTATTGATGTACGCCACCACGGCGTAGCCTGGGTACTGCTTTTTCAATTCCTGCAAGGTCGGCAGATCAAGTTGCTCGGCCATAGGGCAGCCCGCCATGGGGTTGGCCAGCCAGACAGTTTTCTCCGGGCTTAAAATTTTGCAGGTCTCGGCCATGAAGCGCACACCGCACATGATGACCCCGTCAGCGTTGGTTTTGCCCGCCTGCACGCTCAACCCGTAGGAATCGCCGGTGTAATCGGCGACTTCCAGCACAGGCTGGCTCTGGTAGGCATGGGCCAGGATGCAGATATTCTTTTCCCGTTTCAGGCGCAGGATCTCCTGCTGCAGTTCATGGACAGTCATAATTATGCCTCGTTTTCTTTCTTCAATGCTCCCACGGTTGCAGCGGAGCCAGAAAACCGTGCTCTTTCAGTTCTTTTTCGATCAGGCTCAGCCTGTCCGGGGTGGCTGCCTCCACCAGATGATAGTGGTAGCCGTCGGTGGCGGTGGACAGCACCGTGGAGGAACTGTCCTCAAACGATTGCAGAAATTCCCGCACGTCCTGCCGGGAACGGATGTCCATCTCAGCGGTGATACGGCCATAGACCCGGTGGCTGATGCTGATATTCTTGACCCGGCCGCCACAGTCCACAATCAGGTTCAGCTCCTGCCCGGTTCGGTCAGGTGTGTGGCGCACCTTGAACTCCCGTGTGCAGCCGGCAGGCTGATCAGGCTGCTCCAGCACATAGCCGCGTGCAGTGGAAATGATCCCGGGGTGTGATGCCCGTATGACCGCCAGATCCTGCACGATGACCTGACGGCTGACGCCGTAATGGGTAGCCAGCGTGCGGGCGGCAATAGGCGCTCCGGCATGGGCAAGCTGCTGCAAAATGGCGGCGCGGCGCTCTGCAGTGGTCATATCAGGCCTCCCCCTCGGTCAGGGGCCGCAGATGCTTCATGGAAAGATCCAGAATGGGGGCCGAATGGGTCAGGGCACCGCTGGACACATAGTCAATGCCAATGTCCCGCAGACGGGCAATGTTTTCCCGCGTGACATTGCCGGAGCACTCGGTCTTGGCGCGGCCTGCAATCAAAGTCACAGCCTTGCGCATATCCTCGTCGCTCATGTTATCCAGCATGATGATGTCCGCACCGGCTTCCACGGCCTCTTTGACCTGCTCCAGCGTTTCAACCTCCACCTCGATCTTGCGGACGAAAGACGCATACTGCCGGGCCATCTTGACAGCCTTCGCCACGCCGCCGGCAGCGCCGATGTGGTTATCCTTCAGCAGAACGCCGTCGGACAGGCCGGTGCGGTGGTTGCTGCCGCCGCCAACGCGGACAGCGTACTTTTCAAAAATGCGGTTGTTGGGGCTGGTCTTACGGGTGTCCAGCAGGGTGATGCCGGTTCCCTCCAGCAGGGCAGACAGCTGATGGGTATAGGTGGCAATGCCGCTCATTCGCTGCAGGTAGTTCAGCGCAACGCGCTCACCGGAAAGCAGGGCGCGTATATCGCCCGTAACAACGGCCAGCTTCTGGCCTGGCTGTACGGTATCGCCGTCCCGGCAGAAGAATTCCACCTTGGCGCCTGGGTCCAGCAGCGTAAAGACGCGGGCATAGACCGCCAGGCCGGCAACAATGCCGTCCTCCTTGGCAATCAGATCCACGGTGCCGGGGCAGGCGCGGGGCATGACGGCGTTTGTGGAAACATCCTCCTCCGGAATATCCTCCCGCAGCGCTTGCAGCAGCAGCGGGTCTATATGCAGCAGCTGGGTGATTTCATTCATGGTTTTTACTCCTCTCAATAGCGGTCAGAACCTCCTGCTGATACGCGGCAAACAGCGGTTCCTGTTCACGGTATGGGGCCAAATCGGGCTTATCGCCTGTAAAGACAGGCGGTTCTCCGTATAGTATATCATCTGCCGCGCGCTGTGCAAAGACCAAAGATTCCAGCAGGGAATTGCTGGCCAGCCGATTGCGTCCATGCACACCGTTGCAGCAGGTCTCACCGCAGGCATACAGCCGGGGCAGTGCTGTGCGGCTGCTCAGGTCCGCCGTGATGCCGCCCATAAAATAATGCTGGGCCGGTACAACGGGGATCGGTTCATGGATGGGGTCGTACCCCTCCTCCTCGCAGCGCTCCAGAATGTTGGGGAAATGCTCCCGGATAGCCGCCTCACCGATGGGGCGCATATCCTCCCACACATGGTCGGTGCCGTCCTTTTCCATCTGTGCGCGGATCGCTGCGCTCACCACGTCGCGGGGCTGCAATTCGTTGGTAAAGCGATTCCCGTTTTTATCCAGCAGCAGCGCACCCTCCCCGCGAACCGATTCCGAAATCAGAAAGCGACGGCCTTTTCGGTGGCTGTACAAAGTCGTGGGGTGGATCTGGATATAGTCCAGGTGCTCACAGGCAACGCCGTGGCGCAGGGCCATGGCGATGGCATCCCCCGTGATGTGGGGGAAATTGGTGGAGTTTTTATACAACCCGCCGATGCCGCCGCAGGCCAGCACCACCGCCCCTGCCCCGATGGCTCGCGGTTCGCCGTCCGGGCCGGCAGCAATGACACCGCCACAGGCCGAGGCATCGGCGAAGAAATCCAGCAGAGTCGTATGCTCGCGCAGTTCGATGTTCTCGCAGCGCAGGACCTCGTTCAGCAGGGTCTGGGTGATCTCGTGGCCGGTAATATCCTCATGGAACAGAATGCGCGGGCGGGAGTGCGCTCCCTCCCGGGTAAAGCGCAGAGCCCCGTGGTCATCCCGCGCAAAGCGGACGCCGCGGCGCACCAGATCCCGGATGATCGAGTTGGAGGAACGAATCATCAGGTCTACTGTGGCGGGGTTGTTCTCGTAATGGCCTGCCCGCATCGTATCATCAAAAAAGGGGCGGTAGTCTGCTTCGCCATGCTGCATACAAATGCCGCCCTGCGCAAGGAAGGAGTCGCTCTCGTCCGCTTTCTGCTTTGTAAGCAGAAGAATGCGGTACCGTGTAGGCAGATTCAGGGCGCAGTAAAGGCCCGCAGCGCCGGTGCCGACGATGACTACGTCAAAATAGTCATCCATATTAGCCATTTTCATGTGGTTTCCTCGGTTTCTTCTTTAATTTCAACTTTGACAGTATAGCACCGTTCATTACATGTGTCAAGACACGTGTAATGATATATAGTGACCCCCCGCCATGCGCAATAAACTTCGGCATAAAAAACAACAGGAACACTGCTGTACATTGCAATGTTCCTGTTGTTTTTATTAGGGCAATACCGCATAATTCTAAGTACCGATACGGCGAGCGAGGTGCGGCAGCTGCT
>OGDF01004836.1_pt1 | contig 14831 bp, 15 predicted proteins | sample 1570141 | NCBI WGS metagenome assembly OGDF01 (sample SAMEA4370581, study PRJEB24528) | human gut metagenome | reverse complement strand
CAGTCGGTAGAGCAGAGGACTGAAAATCCTCGTGTCGCTGGTTCGATTCCGGCTCGAAGCATTCTTTTTTTGCCCGAGGCAATGTGCCTCGGGTTTCTTTTTTCATTTTTGTAAACGCGATTTCGTTTGCAAAAAAACAGCGGGCATCAAAAGTTTGGTACTTTTGATGCCCGCTGTTTTTTACTTTGTAAGCGGTGCTTTGAATAAGGTTGTTGTTTCAAGATCGTTTGTTGCTTCGTGAACGCTTGCAAGGGGCTGCGTGTTTTCTAAGTGAACAGCAGGCTGTTCAGTAGTTGGTGAGTAAACTTCGGCTGGTTCAGTCGCAGACGCTGCAGCAGATTCAGCTGACATGTTTTCGCTTGCCGATTCTGATTGCGGTGCCTGCGCTGTAGCGGAAGCTTTCTGCATGGCTTCTTGAGCTTCAGCAGCTTCTTTGGTTTTTAACTGGAGTGCAGCCTGTGTATTGGTGAGCTCCTGGCTTAAATTTTTCGCACGCTTATAGTTGGCGTAGGTGCGATACATAAAGTGGCCAAGGATCATACATAACAAAAATTCTACAACAACGTTAATGAGAAGAAATTCTGTTTGCGTCAACGTTCCATTAAATCCGAGGATATTTAGGAATACGCAAGCAACAGCGATAATGAGCGATAGGATGAAAATAAAAATGCGCATCTGGTCTTGTCTCTCCTTTGGGAATATTATACAATGAATTGTAACTTGTATTGTACACGTTTTCTCATGATTTAACAAGAAGCGCGTGGTGAAGGGGGTTGCACGATGGAGAAGTTGCGCCGTATAAAAAAGGAAAAAAAGTTAACAGGCGTTTGTGCGGGTATGGCCAAAGCCATTGGCATTGATGTAAGCTATGTGCGTCTGGCATGGTTGGCTATGGCGCTGGTGCCGCCGTTTAATCATCTGATCGTTATTGTAGCGTATGCGCTTTTAGTGTGGATCATTCCGGAAGCGGACTCTGATGCTGAGGACTATGTGGATGTGCAATAAAGAAAGCGGAGTCATCATTCTGGGCCATGGCAGCCGCTATCCACAGGGGCGAGATGTGATCGTTCAAACTGCAGAACGTTATCAAAAACAACATCCGGAGAGCATCGTTCGCTATGGCTTTGTCGAAATGTCTGAGCCACGCTTGGAAACAGTTTTGGATGAATTGGTTTCGGAAAAGCTGAAAAAGATTATTGTGGTGCCGTTGTTTTTAGCGTTTGGTCATCACATCGCAAAAGATTTACCGGAGCGCATGCAACAGGCAGCGGAACGCCATCCAAATGTGAATCTTATCACAACACAGCCGATTGGTGCGGATCCATTATTATGTGATATTATTCAAGCGCGTATTGCCGATAGCACTACAGACTGTTAGCATGCAACAACACCTGTGAGTTTACTGACAGGTGGTTTTTTCTGCCTTCTTTTATCGAAAAAGCCGTATTATTGAGATTCAACCCCTCATAATAATAAGTGCTATGCATAAATAATAAAAAATTCATTTATAAATTAGATTGATAAATCTTGTTTACGAAATGCTGCTAAGCTTGTATAAAAGTTGAAGATTGTGGGGGAGTTCTGCTATAATAAGGCTGGTGCAGCTTGTAATATGAAGAAAGTATGGGAATTTTGAGCCTCATATTAAGGAAAAATATCACAAGCTTATGGAGGAAGAAATGTTAAAATTTATTTCATCTGTCCGATTGGCGGTCATCTTGATCGCGGCGTTGGCTGGTTTAGCTGTGGCTGCGACGGTGTATGACCTGCCGGAAATGTATCAGTCTTGGCCGTTTCGTATCTTTTCGGCTGCGTTTTTTATCAATTTGCTGACATGCAGCGTGCAGTTGTGGCCAAAGGTGGCGCGCACACTTCGACGCAAGCCAGCTAGTCTTGTTGGCAGTGAGCAGCATTTGACAGCAAGCACACTGGATAAAGAAGGCTTTTTTCAGGAATTGAAGAAGCAGCATTTTAAAACGCAATCTCATGAAACGGATGAAGGCGTATACATTATCGCTCGTCAGCATGTACCTGCGCTCTTCGCATCACATATCCTTCATGTTGGATTGTTGATCATTATTGTGGGTGCATTCCTTTCTAGTTTTGCTGTTACAGGTCAGCTGATGCTCTATCCGGGAGAATCTCAACCACTGCCAGACGCTATCACGGAACGTGTTGGCGATGGGGTGATCACTGTTGATGATTTTACAACAGATTATGACGACAGTGGTGCTGTTGAAAACTGGGTGACGACTTTCGATCTTAGTTTGGGTGACGATCAAGTTGCAGAAAATGCAACAACACGCGTCAATCATCCCTATAAAGCACATGGCTTGAGTATTTATCAGATGGCATACCGCAACATGTATGTGGTTCACATTGCCGGAGATGAATCTGTAGCAGGCGATTATGCCATTCCAGAAAGTCAGCGCTTCCAATTAGGAGAAAATACCGTTGATATTGAACCAATGACGGATGATATCGCGCTGCTGTATATCTTTGATAAGGACAATAATGAAATTGGTTCTTATGCTTTTAAAGAAGGATCTACCATTAATATTGATGATCAAACGACGATTGAATATATCCAGCCACTGTCTGCGACCGTGTTGGAATTTAAATACAGTCGTGCCATTCCGGTGATCTTTGCAGGCTTCATCGTTGCATCACTGGGATCTTTGTTAATGTTGCTTGGCCGTTATGGCGAAGTGAACGCTTTTGTGTCAAAAGAGGGTTTGGTCTCTCTGCGTGTTATCAATAAGAGCGTCTACTTGCGACGCAAACTGCGGAAAAAATTTGGCATTTTGGAAGAGACACAGGAGGATGAAGAAAAGAAATGTTAGAAACCTTGCAACTGTATTTGATCTGGGCAATCATTGGCTCTTGTGTGGGCAGTTTCCTTCTGCTATTGCTTCATCGTAATAAGTTATTGGAAACCTCTGTGACAAAATGGCTTGCCGTTGTCACTTCGATCATTGCTGTGGCAGCGCTGGTGACACGCATTATTGCTGTAGGACGCCTGCCATTCACAACAGGGTTGGATTTTGGCTTTTGGCTGTGTGCGTTGATGTTGATTATTTCTGCAGTCATTACCATTAAGCAGAAAGTGCCGGTTGTGGGCTTTTTGATTTATCCGATTGCAGTTGGGCTTGCCATTTGGATGACGAGCTTCAGCATGGAACAAACTGCAGTAGCACCGGCCCTGAGAAGCTACTGGCTGGACTTCCATGTATCAACGGCCATTATTTCCTATACGACATTTCTGTTTTCTTTTGTTTTTTCCGTCATGATTTTGGTTGGTGGAAAAAAGAAATTTAAAAATCTGCCAGAAACGGAAGTCCTGAATGAATGGGCATATCGTGCCTGCATTATTGGCTTGGCGCTGCTGACCATTGTTATCATTACAGGTGCCGTTTGGGCAGAATATGCATGGGGGTCTTTCTGGAGCTGGGATCCAAAAGAAACCTGGGCGTTGATTACTTGGCTGATTTATGCAATGTACATTCATCTGCGCCTGCGTGGATGGTCAGAAACAAAAGTTGCATGGGTCAATGTCATTGGCTTGGTTGCGGTAATATTTACCTTATTTGGCGTAAGTTATTTATTGCCAGGTTTACATAGCTATATTCAATAAGTTTGGGGGTCCTGTTTTTGTCAACTCGATTGAAAGAGGTCTTGCGAGCCCATGAAAAAGAGCTCCTAACTGGATGGTTCGAGCAAATGTTGAACTCTTATCCGGTGGAAGCAAGAAAGTATTTTAAGAAAGTCAATAGCGATTTCACAAATCCTGTGGGCGCTAATTTATACCATTGTTTGGATAAACTGTTGCATACACTGTTATCTGACGCACCCGATGCAGATACGGTGAATGAAAATGTGCACATGATCTTGCGCATCAAAGCGGTGCAGGAAGTGCTGCCTAGCCAAGCAGTATCCTTTGTGCCAGCATTGAAGCAAGTCGTGGAGCGGGTTTGCGGCAAGGCGCTGCAAAGCGCTAATGTGTCAACGCAAGAATGGCTGGATTTTTACAGCGATCTTGATACCGTTGCACTTTATGCCTTCGACAGTTATAGCGAAAGTCGTGAATTGATTTACAAGATGCGATTGGATCAAATCAGACAGACCAACGACATCTTGGTCAGAGCCGATCTTGTAGATAAGGCTCTTGATATGCAAGATTTTATGCAATGTAGCAGTTCACTTGATGTTGATCAGGAAGATGCTTGTGCGCCAGAAGCCTGTGCATCCTGCCCAAGTCAATGTCAGGTCAACATAGAAAAAGGGGTGTAATGAAATGGCAAAACTTCCAAAACCTGCGGAGCTGCTGGACATCAGTTATAACCCGCCAAAAACTCCTTGGATGGAAACACCTGTGGAGTTTAGAGAAGGGATGTACTGTCACGCCGGTAAACCGGAAAGTGCAGCAAATGTCAGCCTCCCAAACGCTCGTGAGTGGCGTGTGCCGGATGAAGATTGGCAGCTGCCTGAAGACTGGCAGAAAATCATTCTTCAAGGGTTGCATGATCGTCTCGATCGTTTCCGCTCTCTGAAAATCTTCATGGATTGCTGTGTTCGCTGTGGTGCGTGTGCGGACAAATGTCACTTCTTCTTAGGAAGCGGCGATCCAAAGAACATGCCAGTTCTTCGTGCAGAACTTCTGCGCAGTGTGTATCGTAAAGAATACACGTTGGCTGGTAAACTGATGGGCAAGATGGTTGGTGCGCGTGAACTCACCGAAGATGTGCTGAGAGAATGGTTCTACTATTTCTTCCAGTGCTCTGAATGCCGTCGTTGCTCAGTATTCTGCCCATACGGCATTGATACGGCTGAAATCACCATGCTTGTTCGCGAGTTGTTGAACCTTGTTGGTCTCAACATTGACTGGGTTATCACACCAGTATCCAACTGCTTCTCGAAAGGGAACCACTTGGGCATTCAGCCACACGGGATTGTCGACAGCTATGATATGATGCTCGATGACATCGAGGATATCACTGGCGTTCGTCTCGATCTCACCTACAACAGAAAAGGCGCAGAAATTCTTTATGTGCCACCTTCTGGGGACATCTTTGCGACCCCTGGTAACTACACCTTGATGGGTCAGCTGATGTTGTTCCATGAATTAGGGTTAGACTACACCGTTAGTACCTTCAACTCCGAAGGTGGTAACTTTGGTCTCTTCACATCCAATGAAATGATGAAGCGTTTGAATCAAAAGATTTACGCAGAAGCAAAACGTCTTGGCGTTAAGTTCATCATTGGTGGGGAATGTGGCCATATGTGGCGTGTTATCCATCAGTACATGGATACCATGAATGGCCCAGCAGACTTCCTTGAAGTACCAAAGAACCCAATCACTGGTACTGTATTTGAAAATGCACGTTCTACAAAGATGATCCATGTTACCGAGTTTACTGCTGATATTATCCGTCATAATAAGATCAAACTCGATCCATCAAGAAATGCTGGGATCATTGCAACCTATCATGATTCCTGCAACCCTTCCCGTGCAATGGGTCTGCTTGATGAACCACGTTACATTCTCGATCATTGCGTTGAATGGTATGAAATGCCGGAAGATACCATCCGTGAAAAGACCTTCTGCTGCGGTTCCGGTTCCGGTCTGAACGCAGAAGAAGACATGGAACTGCGTATGCGCGGTGGTTTCCCTCGTGCCAACGCTGTGAAGTATGTCAACAAAAAATATGGTGTTAATATGCTTTCTTGTGTATGCGCCATCGACCGTGCAGCTTTGCCACCACTCATGCGCTATTGGGTACCAGGTGTTGAGGTCTGCGGGGTACACGAACTGTTAGGGAATGCCTTGGTTATGAAGGGTGAAAAACCTGATCGCACTGAAAACCTGCGCTTCGAACCATTGCAGAACCAGGAATCTTAAGGAGGTTGGTGTAAATGCGTAATAAAACAAACATCGTTGTTGGTGTGCTTGTATTTTTACTGGTCGTCACCTCTCCAATTTGGTTGAACCTTGGCAAAAGTGCTTCGGCTAGCGAAGTAGAAGTTAGTCTTGATACACCAGCCATCAATGCGCTGCCTGAAGATCAGAGAAAGTGCATTTATGATACCGATTACATGCTTGAAAACCACATGGAAATCTTACATCAGTGGAAGGTTCAAGTTGTTCGTGATGACAACCGTACTTTGGTAACTCCTGACGGCCGTGAATTTGAAATGAGCCTTCAGAATACTTGCCTGCAGTGTCATTCCAATTATGAAGATTTCTGCCAGAAGTGCCATGATGCTAATGGTGTAAATCCAAATTGCTGGACATGCCATACCAATTCTTCCACAGAATATGGTGATGCAGTATCCGCTTCCGAAGATGTTGATACAACGACCAATGAGGAGGTGGCAAACTAATGGAAAATATGTCCAGACGTAAATTCTTGAAATTGGGTGCGCTGTCTGCTGGCCTTGTTACTCTTGCCGGCTGCGCGACCATCAAGAATACGCCAATTGGCGGTGGTACTTTTGAAAAGTCCACCAAAGAAGAAGCCGTTGGCAAATGGGGGATGTTCATTGACATGGAAAAAGTCGATGACATCGATGCCATTGCAAAAATTTGCCACACTGAACACAATGTTCCTACCATTCCTGATACCCGCCATGAAGTAAAATGGATTTGGGCAGAACCATTCTCTGCACTGTTCCATGACATCACTCATGAAGGGCTGCAGGAAAAATACACGGATACGCCATTTGTTGCAACTTGCAACCACTGCCGTAAGCCTGTCTGTGTAAAGGTTTGCCCAACCCAGGCAACTTTCCAGACTGAAAGCGGGATTACGCTGCAGGATATGCACCGCTGCATTGGCTGCCGTAACTGCATGGCTGCTTGCCCTTATGGCAGCCGTAGCTTCAACTTTGTGGAACCTCGTGACTACCTCGATTACATCAATCCAGCATACCCTACCCGTATGAAAGGTGTCGTTGAAAAATGCGACTTCTGCTACGACAGACTTTCTAAGGGCCAAATGCCACTTTGCGCTGAAAACAGCGAAGGCATTGTTGTAGGTGATTTGGATAATGACAGCTCTGAAATCTCCAAGTTGATCAAAGAGAACATGACCATTGTACGTGGTGAAAGCTATGGCACTCAGCCATGCTGCTACTACAAGGTAAGTTTAGCAGAGGGGGAGGCGTAAACAATGATTGAAAAAACATTTGTCAAACGCAGCGGCCCGAAATATTGGGCGTGGATTCTTTTCCTCGTAGCACTTATCGTGATCGGTTTTGCTGCTTATATCTATCAGATGACCGTCGGTTTCCAGGTAACTGGGATGAGCCGTGACATCTCCTGGGGTCTCTACATTGGTCACTTGACCTTCTTCGTTGGGGTCGCCGCCGGGGGTGTCATGATCGTTCTGCCATACTATTTCCACGATGCCAAGGCTTATGGCCGTATCACTGTTATCGGGGAATTTCTGGCAATCGCAGCCATCATCATGGCACTGCTCTTCGTCGTTGTCGACGTTGGTGTGCCAACCAAACTGTTCAACGTATACATTTACTGGACACCAAAGTCCATGCTTTGCTGGGACTCTGTCGTTCTTCCTACTTACCTGATTCTGAACATCATCGTTGGGTATCAGGTGCTTCAGGCAGAAAACAAAGGGTTGCACTATAAGAAGTGGGTAAAAGTACTGGCTATGATTTCCGTACCAGTTGCATTCTCTATCCACATTGTTACCGCCTTTCTGTACTCTGGTCTGCCAAGCCGTCACTACTTCCTGACTGCTGTGCTGCCAGCCAAGTTCCTTGCGAGCGCATTTGCAACAGGTCCTGCATTGATCATTCTGATCTGCTTCCTGCTGAAGAAGCTGACTGGCTTTGATGCTGGCGAAAAAGCAATCAAGATGCTGTCCACCACTGCCATCTATGCGTACATTGCTACCATGATCATGATGGCTGGTGAATTCTTCACCGCATACTATTCTGGTGTACCTGCGCATCAGGTTGCATTGACCTATCTCTTTGCAGGCTATCATGGTCACGACGAATTCGTACCACTGATGATGTTCTTCGTGGTTTGCGTTGTCGTAACCCTCGTGTTGCTCCTGCCAACCAAATTCCGTTATAACAAACCAACCATGATTGTTGGCTGCATCGCACTCTTCCTGTCGATGTACATTGAAAAAGGTCTGACCTTCGTTATCGGCGGTCTCTCTGAAAACCCATTCGGTGAAATCGTTGACTACATTCCTGGCAAGATCGAAATCATGGTCATCATTGGTATCTTTGCAATCGGTCTTCTGATCCTGAGCCTCCTGCTCAAGATGGTTACCGTTGTTAAGTACGACAACGATGAAGGTGCATTCCCTGACAAACCAGACCGCACCCGTCTCGCTTATCGTCTTAACGAAGAAGCTGGCACTTATGTAGACACCCGTCCACAGCCAGAACCAGAGCCAGAAGAAGCGCCTGCTGAAGATGATGCCGAGGCTGAACCAGCCAAAGCTTAACGACTACCAAAAGAAAGTGAGGAAATAACAATGGGATTTATTGTTGCTATTGTCATTGTCGCTGCGATACTGGCAATCACTTACGTTGGGGTAGCCGTTGCAGGTTTGAATGTATTCTTCGGGATTATTCTTCCATATATTGCAATTGCCGTCTTTATCGTAGGTGTTGTTTGCCGCATTATTAAATGGGCAAAGTCACCAGTACCATTCAACATTGTAACGACCTGTGGTCAGGAAAAGTCTTTGGATTTTATCAAAACCAATCCAATTGACAACCCAACCACCCGTGCTGGTGTGGTCGTTCGTATGATTTTAGAGGTAACCGTATTCCGTTCCCTCTTCCGCAACAGCAAAGCAGAACTGACTGAAGATGGAGACATCAAGTATCAGTGGGAAAAATGGCTGTGGATTTTCGCATTGCTGTTCCACTGGGGCATGTTCTTCACCCTGTTGCGCCACTTCCGTTTCTTTACCGCTAACGTACCAGCTTGGGTAGGCTGGATTGAAAATGTCGACGGTGTATTCATGGTCGACTTGCACCCAATCTATCTTACTGGCTTCATGATGGTCGGCGGGCTCGTATTGCTCCTGCTCCGTCGTCTCTACATCGGCAAAGTACGTTACATCAGCTTGCTGAACGACTATTTCCCACTCTGCCTGCTGATCGGCATTGGCGTTATGGGGATGGTCATGCGTTACACCGACTTTGGTCATGTTAACATCAACGCCGTTGGTGATCTGATGGTTTCTCTCGTGACCTTCCATCCAGCACTGCCAGCAGAACCAATCGGTGCTGCATTCTACATGCACCTTGCACTCGTTTGCACGCTTTTGATCTACTTCCCAATGGGCAAACTCATGCATGCTATTGGTATCTTCATGAGCCCAACCCGTAACATGATCAACAACAGCCGTGCAAAACGTCACATCAACCCATGGAACCCAGTCGTCGAATTCCACTACTACAGTGATTACGAAGACGAATTCCGTGAAAAGATGGTGAAGGTTGGCTTGCCAGTCGATAAGACGATTGAACAAGCTGCTGCTGAAAAAGCTGAAAAAGAAGCTGCGCTCAAAGCTGAGCTTGGCATCTAACAAAAATCAAAACAGAGTGACCATATGGCCACTCTGTTTTTTTGCGCAAAATTGCAGAATCAAGTGAATAGAAAAAGCGCAAGGCTGTTCCCTGAAAAGGGAGCGCCTTGCGCTTTTTTAGTAAGCAACGTTAGTCTTTCACAAGCGGTACAAATTCAAAGGTGCGGCAGTCGACGAGGCCGCGGTTGGTGAGGCGTAAGTCTGGCAGGCAGGCGAGTGGGATCAGGGCCATCGTCATAAATGGAGATGGCATATCGCAGCCAATGGCTTTCCAGGCCGATTCAAGCTGTGCAACCGTATCAGCCATAGCCTCAGCAGATTTGTCGTTCATGAGGCCGGCAATTGGCAGCTCAACGAGACCAAGCACCTTTCCATCCTGCACGGCAACCATACCGCCGCCGCATTGGATCAGGGTGTTGGCAGCCAGTGCCATGTCTTCGTCGTTGGTGCCGACAACAAGGAGATTGTGGGCATCATGCGCAACGGTCGACGCCATGGCGCCGCGTTCGATGCCAAAGCCTTTGACGAATCCAGCGCCCTTGGTGCCGGTTTCGTGGTGACGTTCGAGGACGAAGGTCTTCAAGACGTCCTGTGTGGTGTCGCTTTCGAGACAGCCATCCTTGACGGTGAGATCCACGAAGCGTTCGATGTCGCCGACGCGTGCAGGGATGACTTCGATGGCGCGCACGGTGACTTGGTCTTTTCCTTCTGGCGCAGCGATCTTGAACGTATTGGCGGTGACATTGTCTTTGAGATGAACACTGTGCAGCGCCCAATCAGGATAGGTGTATGGCGTAAAGTCTTTGGTCATTTTACCGTTGAGTGCGACGGTTTCACCATCGATGATAGTGCGGGTGACTTCAAAGGTGGTGAGATCCTTCAGGAATACGATATCGGCGCATTTGCTTGGCGCGATGGAGCCGAGATCCTGTTCCATGCGGTAGCACTGGGCGGTGTTGATGGTTGCCATACGAATGGCGGTGATTGGATCGAAGCCATTTTCCACAGCAATGCGCAGAATGTAGTCCATGTGACCGTTGGCCACCAATGTGTGTGGATGGGTGTCGTCGCTGACAAGGCAGGCAAAGCGTGCATCGATGTTGTTTTCGGTGATGGCCTTGGCAATCACTGGAAGATCCTGCCATGCGCTGCCCATGCGGAGCTGTGCGTACATGCCCAGGCGCATCTTGGCGATGATGTCTTCTGGACGGGTGGATTCGTGGCAGCAGCACACGCCGCTGGCAATGTAGGCGTTGAGCCCGGCGCCGGTGTCAGGCAGAGAGTAGTGCCCGGTGACGACCTTGTCGGCTTTGAGTGTTGCATCAACGATACCGTGGGCATGGTCGTCCGAGGCAAGGATGCCAGGGAAATTCATCATTTCGCCGAGACCGACGATGTCGTCCCACTGCATGGTTTCGGCCACGTCTTCTGGACCGACAAAGCTGCCGGTGTCTTCAAATCCAGGCACAGCTGGCACGCAGGATGGGGTCACAAACATGGTTTTGAGTGGTGTGCGCTTAGAATCCTCGATCATGCAGCGCACGCCTTTGAGACCCAGCACGTTGCAGATTTCATGAGGATCGGGGTAAATGCCGATGGTGCCGTGAGGGATGACGGCTTTGGCGTATTCGCCAACACTGAGCATCGAAGATTCAATGTGGATGTGCCCATCGAGAAACCCAGGGGCAACATATTGGCCTTCGGCGTCGATGATTTCGGTGTCAGGGCCGATGCAGGAAGTGGCATTGCCAACGAGCGCGATGCGGCCTTCCTTGATGGCGATGTCGAGGCCGTCCAGAATTTCGGCCGTGCAGACGTTGACCAGGCGTCCGCCGCGGATCACGGTATCAGCAGGTGTGCGGCCCATGGCAACATCAGCGAGGGTTTTGGTGACTTCCCATAATGGGCGTTTGCAAAAATGATTGATCATGGTAAACTCCTTCCAATTTTAATGATGAAGTGTGAAATGGTTGCGGTTGAAATCAAGGAGGCCTTCATCGCGCATCTTTGACAGTTCATTGGACATGGCACTGCGGTCCACAGAAAGATAGTCAGCAAGCTGCTGGCGATTAAAAGGAATGGTGAAACTGGCGCTGTTGGCGCGCTGGCTTTCGGCGCTGAGATAAGAGTTGAGCTTGGCGCGTGTGGTGCGCTTTGACAAGTGTCCAAGTTTTCCCATCAGCTGACGATTTTTTTCAGCCAGTACATAGAACAGGTTTTGTACCACAAGCGCATGAAATGGGCAGGCGTTGGAACAGACGGTAAGCATCTTGCGCGCTGCAAAGAGCGCAACGACGCTGTCGGTGACCGCAACCACATCGGCCTGCATGGGACCGCTTGTAGGTGCAATATAGGCTTCGCCAAAAATGTCGCCGGCTGTCAGGTCGCCAATGATGGTGTGATTGCCCCAGTAATCATCGGTTTGGATGTGCAGTTTTCCGTCCAGCACCAATGCGATCTGTGAAAGGTCGTCGCCTTGACGAAAAATGGCTTCGCCCTTGGCATAGGTGAGCACCTGTGTCTGCAGACACCCAAGCATGCTGTTAAGGTCGTTAAGATCGACGCCTTGAAACAATGCCGTGTTTTGAAGAAAGAGCAACGTCTCTTTTTTCATAAAATAACCGCCTTTCGTTGGAAAACCAACAGATTTCATGCCACCATCGTATTATACTGTGATCAAGAAATCAAGAGTAGGATGAAATTGTTTAGAGGAGGACCCACATGATCAGACGCATCATTAAGATTGACGAAGAAAAATGCAATGGCTGCGGTGCCTGCGCAACGGCTTGCCATGAAGGCGCCATTGACATGATCAATGGCAAAGCTGTGCTCACCCGTGAAAATTACTGCGATGGTCTCGGCGACTGTCTGCCAAATTGCCCAACAGGTGCCATCACTTTTGAAGAACGTGAGGCACCAGCTTATGACGAAGCTGCCGTGAAAGCCGCACAGGCTGCCAAGGCGGCGAAGGCTTCCGCCTGCGGCTGCCCTGGCGAACAGGCAAAAACCATCGCTTGCCCAAGCGCAGCAGCACCACAAGCAGTGACGGCTCAGCCAAGTCAGCTGCGTCAGTGGCCAGTACAGATCAAGCTGGTGCCAGTGAATGCGCCTTATTTCGATGGCGCCAAGCTGCTCATCGCAGCAGACTGCACGGCTTATGCCTATGGCAATTTCCACCAGGAATTTATTCGCAACCATGTGACGCTCATCGGCTGCCCAAAACTGGACGCCACCGATTACAGCGAAAAACTGACGCAGATTCTTGCGCAAAATGACATCAAGAGCATCACCGTGACGCGCATGGAAGTGCCTTGCTGCGGCGGCATGGAAAATGCTGTGAAGCAGGCGCTCATCAACAGCGGCAAGATGATTCCATGGCAAGTGGTTACCATTTCTGCTGATGGCAGAATTCTAGATAAATAATTGTTAGGGATGTTTGAACAACGAAAGGAGACCCAATATGTTTTGTTTTCAATGTGAACAAACCGCAGGCGGCAAAGGCTGCACAGGTTGTGCAGGTGTCTGCGGAAAGAAAGCCGATACCGCCGATTATCAGGATGCGCTCACAGGTGCGCTGATCGCTCTTGCGCAAGCAGCTGAAAAGAACCCTGCTGCCATCAGCGACGCCACCCATCAGCTTGTTCTGGACGGCCTCTTTACCACCATCACCAATGTCAACTTCAACAATGACACCATTCAGGCTTTGACCGCACGCATCGAAGCAGAAAAGAAAGCCCTCGGCGGCGCAGATCTGCCAGACTATGATTTGCAGACCGTATGGAATGGCGACGAAGACATTCGCTCCCTGAAATCCTTGATCCTCTTTGGCATCAAAGGGATGGCAGCTTATGCCTACCATGCACACGTGCTTGGGTATGATGATGCTGCGGTTCAGAATTTCTTCTACAAGGCCCTCGCAGCCATTGGCCATGACGATTGGGGCATGGATGAACTGCTACCGATCGTTCTCGAAGTGGGTGAAGTCAACCTTACCTGCATGGCGCTGCTCGATCAGGCCAATACGGAAACCTACGGCCATCCAGCGCCAGCAGATGTGACCCTGACCGTTGAGAAAGGGCCATTCATCGTTGTCACTGGGCACGATCTCTATGACCTCAAGCAGCTTCTGGAACAGACCAAGGACAAAGGCATCAATATTTACACCCATGGTGAAATGCTGCCAGCGCACGCTTACCCAGAACTGAGAAAGTATCCACACCTCAAAGGCAATTTTGGGACGGCATGGCAAAACCAGCAAAAAGAATTCGATGGCATTCCAGCCCCAATTCTGTACACCACCAACTGCCTGATGCCAACCCGCGCCAGCTACAGCGACCGTGTGTTTACCACTGAAGTGGTGTCCTATCCAGATGCTGTGCATATTGGTGACGACAAAGACTTCACACCTGTCATCGAAAAAGCGCTGGAACTGGGCGGCTATGCAGAAGATCAGCACTTCACCGGCATCAACGGCGGCGATCATGTGTTGACCGGTTTTGGCCGCAATACGGTGCTGTCTGTTGCCGATAAAGTGGTCGACGCGGTGAAAGCTGGTCAGATCAGCCACTTCTTCCTCGTTGCTGGCTGCGACGGTGCAAAACCTGGCCGCAACTACTACACCGATTTCGTCAAGCAGACCCCTGCGGACAGTGTCGTGCTGACGCTTGCCTGCGGCAAATACCGTTTCAATGACCTTGATCTTGGCAACATTGGTGATCTGCCACGCCTCATGGATATGGGCCAGTGCAACGACGCTTACAGTGCCATTCAGGTAGCCGTGGCATTGGCCAACGCTTTTGACTGCGGTGTCAATGACCTGCCATTGTCCATGGTTCTTTCCTGGTACGAACAGAAAGCTGTCTGCATTTTGCTGACGCTGCTCTATCTTGGCATCAAAAACATCTATCTTGGGCCATCCCTGCCTGCTTTCGTATCACCAAATGTGTTGAACTTCCTCGTTGAAAATTACAATATCTCTCCAATCTCCACGCCAGAAGAAGATCTCAAGAAGATTCTCGGCTAAAGAGATGAAAAATCGCCAGTCTCCCATTGATGAGACTGGCGATTTTTTGTTGGCAGAATTTTTCTGTCAGCGATGTGTTGTTGCAATTTATTATAATAAAACGAAAATTTTACGTTGACAATGGACGGCCTCTCGTGATAGAGTATAGAAAATTTCAAAACACCAAACCGTTGAAGCGGAGATAACGGCGATGATGCCTGTACAGAGAACCCGTGTTGCTGAGAGTCGGG
>OGDF01004832.1_pt1 | contig 14848 bp, 8 predicted proteins | sample 1570141 | NCBI WGS metagenome assembly OGDF01 (sample SAMEA4370581, study PRJEB24528) | human gut metagenome | reverse complement strand
CGTACTGCCTGAGCCAGGGCATGTACTTGGACATGCGGAAGAAATAGTTTTTCTCCTTGATGTACTCGGGCTTGGTGAGATGCTGCGGGCAGAGGCCGTTGACAAGTTCCTTTTCGGTATAGAAGCGTTCGCAGCCCGTGCAGTAATGGCCGCCGAACTCGCCGAAATAGATGTCGCCGTTGTCATAGACTTTCTGGAGGAACTTCTGGACGAGGCGCACGTGCTCCGGGTTGGTGGTGCGCATGAAGTAGTCGTTCTGGATATCCAGTTTCGGCCAGAGATTCCTGAAGTGCGAGCTTATCTCGTCGACAAATTCCTGCGGGCTCCTGCCCTGCTTCGCCGCGGACTTGGCAATCTTGTCACCGTGCTCGTCGGTGCCGGTGAGGAAGCGCACATCCTCGCCCCTCAGCTTGTGGAAACGGGCAAGGGCGTCGCAGACGACCGTGGAATAGGCATGGCCGAGATGCGGGTTGGCGTTGACGTAATAAATCGGGGTCGTGATATAAAAAGTCTTAGTCTCCATTCTCCCTGCTCGCTTGTATGTTTGCGGACGCGGATGAGGCGTCCTGCTTTTCTGATCGTTCAGCCCTGTCACCCTGGGGGTGCTTTCCCCCTTCCTGACGGTCGCGCCTGCGCCCGCCTTTCGGCTGACCCGCTTCCGGGCGGGTGCTTTCGCGGAAGGGGGTTCCGCCGCCCGCGGCCGGATCCGGGCTCGCCGTCTGTTCTCCGGGATGCAGGGATGATCCCCTGCGCCCCGTCACCATGCGCCCGCGCACGGGATGACGGTGATGCTTCCTGCGGGGACGTGCCTCATCCTCGCCGGGCTCCATGACCGGGCCGTCGGGAATGGCCGGGCCCTGAGCCTCGTTTTCCATGCCCGGAGGAAAATAGTCGTCAAAGAAGTCGGGATCCGTGACGCTCTCTTCCGTAGCCTGCAGAACCATAAGATCGTGCTGGGGCTGCTGGGGCTTCGCGGGCTGGCCGGCCTGCCCCTGGCTGCACGGCGGCTGCTCGGGGCGCGTGGGACCGAGAGCCTTCCATTCTTCCAGCGAAAATTTAACTTCCTCGTTCTGGTCGGTGAGACAGGTCACGTCGTTGCAGAACATGTTGGTGCGGATGACCCGCAGGGGCCCCCGGCTCGTCTGATAGCGCTTGCCGAGGCGCGGGCTGTCCCTGTGGAAGGCGTCGTAGCTCTCCTGCTCGTAGGCGAGGCAGCAGAGGAGACGGCCGCAGATGCCGGACACCTTGGTGGGATTGAGGAAGAGATTCTGCTCCTTGGCCATACGTATGGTGACGGGAGCGAACTGCCTCAGGTACCTGCGGCAGCAGCAGACCATGCCGCAGTTGCCCACGGCGCCGACCATCTGGGTTTCGTGGCGCACGCCGATCTGCCTGAGCTCGATGCGCACGCGGTACTCGTGCACAAGATCCTTGACGAGTTCGCGGAAGTCGATGCGGGCGGGCGCCGTAAAGTAGAAGATGAACTTGCTGCGGTCGAGGAAGACTTCCACGTCCACGAGCTTCATGTCGAGATGCCTGCGGTTCACGCAGTCCTGCCAGAAATTGCGGGCCCTGCCGGCCAGCACCTCATTGGCCTTCTCCTGCTCCAGATCGGCTTCTGTGGCCCTGCGCACCACGTGCGGCAGGGAATCTTCCTCGAGATTCTCGAGATCGGCATGGGGACCGGAGACAACGCGTCCCAGGGTCTGCCCCTGATCCATTCCGACCACGGCCCTGTCTCCGCGGGCGAATTCCTCGTCCGCCTGAAAATAGCTGGTCTGGGCAAGCTTATGATAAGATAAACCGTATATGGGCATATAACTGATAGTTCCTCGGTTGTAAGTCGGGCTAATTTCGCCCATCTGCAGGGCCCTGTCAACTTTCAGGCCCTTTGCGGCGCCACGCTCCCGTCACATTCTGCGCACAGGCTTGCCTCTTTCATATGGGTATATACCTTTCTTCCCAGAGATTGCCTTTTCCGCCGACCTGGGCCACTATACGCACATCGGCACGCTTTTTGCCAGACTTTCCCCGCAGCCGACACCCAAAGGCGCTGGTCCGGGCGGCCAAACTTTTTTCTGGAGCATTCCATGAATAAGGAACAACTGAAGCAGAGCATTGACACGAGCATCCCTGTACTCGGCCCCCGCAAAATCGAATCCCCCCTCCCCCTCTCCGTGTGGGAAGACCACATGCATTATCCCCTCGTGGTGGATCAGAGCCTCTACGCTGAGGCGGAGGAACCCACGACCCTGGAATTCGAAGCCGCAGGCCCGCGCAGGCACCTTTACTTTGACCCCCTGCGCACAAAAGCGGCCATTGTCACGTGCGGCGGCCTGTGCCCGGGGCTGAACGACGTCATCCGCGCCATTGTCATGGAAGCCTACCATCACTACCACATGGCCGGCGTCCTCGGCATCCCCTTCGGCCTCGAGGGCTTTATTCCGAAATACGGACACCGCTACATCGAGCTCACCCCTGACAAGGTGCGGGACATCCATCTTTTCGGCGGCACGGTGCTCGGCTCCTCCCGCGGACCGCAGGATCCCGGTGAGATCGTCGATACCCTGGAGCGCAGCAACGTCAACATGCTCTTCATCATCGGCGGCGACGGCACCATGAAAGCCGGGCGCGCCATCTTCGAGGAAGTGACGAGGCGCAACCTCAAAATCGCTATCATCGGCATCCCCAAGACCATCGACAACGACATCTGCTTCATCCAGGAGTCCTTTGGCTTCCAGACCGCCGTAGCCAAAGCCGCGGAGGCCATCGAGTGCGCGCACACCGAAGCTCTCGGCTGTCCTTTCGGCGTAGGCATCGTCAAGCTCATGGGCCGCGAGTCCGGCTTCATCGCCGCCCGCGCCGCCCTGGCCATGAAGGAAGTGAACTTTGTGCTCATTCCCGAGGCCAAATTCACCCTCGAGGGCGAGGGAGGCCTTCTCCCCGCCCTGCGTGAGCGTCTCGAAAACCGCGGACACGCCGTCATCGTGGTGGCCGAGGGCGCAGGACAGCACCTCCTCTCCCGGACAACGGCTCACGATGCCTCGGGCAACCGCGTGCTGGGCGACATAGGTGCCTTCCTCAATGACGCCATCAAGAATTACTTTAAGGATGACCCGGTCGTGCATCCCAGCATCAAGTACATCGACCCGAGCTACATCATCCGTTCCGTGCCCGCCACTGCCGGAGACAAGGTCTACTGCGGCTTCCTCGGCCAGTACGCCCTGCACGCCGCCATGGCCGGCCGCACGGGTATGGTCGTGGCCCAGCTGCAGGGCCGCTACGTGCACCTGCCGCTCGAGCTTGTGACCAAGGAGCGCAGGCACATCAACATCCTTTCCGATTTCTGGCGCGCCGTGCTCGAGTCTACGGGCCAGGGCTGTCTCAAAGGCATGCAGCCCGACTTAAATAAATAAAGGGCCTCTTCAGTCCGTCTGTTACAGGGGGGACCGCTCACGCGGTTCCCCCTTTCCGTTTTCCGGTCCGTTGACGCACTTTCCGGCAGGACGTATTCACAAATACTCTGCGGCGGACAGAACGCTTCCCGCCGCCATGCTGTCAGACGGAGGAAACCCATGTCAGGAATGCACCAGATCAAAGCGTCCGCCGGCGCGGGAAAGACCTACACCCTCACGCGGGAATTCTTAAAGCTGCTCGTGAAGTGTTCCCCCGGAGGGGCGAGGCAGGACGCCTGCCGCGCCAGGGTCAGGGAGGAGCAGGAAGCCGGTCCCGGCGGATCCGATGACTGGCGGGGCATCCTGGCCATCACCTTCACCAACGCCGCGGCCACGGAAATGCAGGACCGCGTGCTCTCCGTCCTCAAAAAGATAGCCCTCAGCTCAGGGCAGAAAAGCGGGGATCCCGTCACCCCGGAGGCGGCCAGGGTCTGGATAAACCGCATCCTCCGTGACAGGGACAGCCTCAACATTTCCACCATCGACAGTCTCCTGAACCTCATCCTGCGCCTGTGCGCCCTGCCCGAGGGGCTGCCCCCCGACTTCGCGCCCGTCTTCAACATCGAAGACATCCTCACCCCCTGTCTGGACACGCTCATGGATCAGGCCTGGCAGGGCGACGCCGGACTCAGGAAGCTCATCGAAAAGGCCTGGAACCAGCTTATCATCGAGGATCAGCAGAAGGGCTTCCTCGCGAAGGGCACCATTGAAAAGAGGCTGACAAATCTCATGCCGCTCATCTTCAGCGGCACGCTTAAGGATCCCCGCGTGAAGGAGGATGAGGGGGATGGCCAGGGAAAGGCTCTCCTCCTCACGGAGCAGAAGGATTTCGAAGAAGCCGTCTCCGGCTACAAACAGGCCATCTATACGAACGCGAAACAGCTCCTGAGGCTCGACGCTCCCCCCGCTCCCATGAACAAGACATATACCAAGGGTCTCAGGAAGGCCGCTGACGCCTTTCTTGAAGAATGGAAGGCCCTGGGTGGAGAGAATGAGCCCGCGTCACCGGAGGACTTCGCGAAAATCCGCATCAGGGCCGGAGACAAAAGGCTCGGCAGCAAAAGCCTGAGATACGAAGAAGCAAAAATCAACAAGAGCGCAACCGCCGGCCCCGCTGACATCGAGCTCCGCGATGGCCTGCAGCGGGAGCTCTCGGAAAACACCGCCGACTTCGACCTTGTGGATCGTCTCGCGGGCAGCACGGCCGTATACGGCTGCTTTCTCGATCTCGCCTGGCGCGTGTACGATCTTTATAAGGAAGCCGAGAAGAACGGCACTGTTCTCAACGACAGCATACCCGGCCGCGTGCGGGACATCCTTGAAAACGGGGGCGTCCCCGAGGCCGTCTGCCGGCTTGGGATCCGTCTCAGACACTTTCTCATCGACGAGTTCCAGGACACCAACGACTCCCAGTGGCAGGCCCTGAGGCCTCTCGTCATCGAGGCGCTCTCCGAAGGCGGCACGCTCACCTGGGTGGGAGACGTGAAGCAGGCCATTTACGGATTCCGCGGCGGCAATTCCGAACTCTTCGGCAGGGTGGCCAGGGATCCGGAGCTTCTGGCTCCGTCCGGCACCCCGGTGCTCCAGAACCTTCCCCGCAACTACAGAAGCTATAAAGAGATCATCGCCTTCAACAACGCCATCTTCTCCGCTCTCGGAAAGCGGGCAAACGCGTTGGAAGTCCTTCTTTCCCGCTTTGGCGGCGGGGGGAAGGAAAACATCCAGTCTTTCAGCTGCGGCGAGGTGCCGGGCCTCTGTGATCAGCCGGACGGCCCTGCTCCGGCCGAAAACCTCACGGACTTCTTCGCGGCCAGGGTCGCGGACACGTATAAGGACGCGTCCCAGGAATGCACGCCGGACACGAAGGAAGGCGGCTCCGTCCACCTCGTGAACTACGCCAGCAGGCCGAAGAACAGCGAAATAGATGCCGGAGAAGCGGATCCCATAGAGGAAGGCGTGGTTGAGGCCCTGCGCACGGAACGCGAAGCCGGGCACGGCTGGGAGGATATGCTCGTTCTCGTGCGCACGGGAAAAAGCGCCCAGTCCCTGGCCCGGCGCCTCTCAGCGGAAAATATTCCCGTTGTCACGGAAGACAGCCTTCTCGTCAGGGATCACCCCCTCATCGTGCAGTCCGAGGCCCTCCTCACCTTCCTGCTCAATCCCCAGAACGACACAGCCTTCTGGACCGTGGTCACGGGCAGCATCTTTTCCCACTGCCTCTCGGACGGGGAAGGCGTCTCCCGCCGCGATCTCGACGATGACATCATCAGCCTCCTCGCGAACGAAAACAGCAGACATCCCAGAAAGCAGGATGATCCCAGGCCTCCCGTTCCGCTGTACGAACTCTGGCGCGCGGCCCATCCCCGGATTTTTGAGGAGCACATCGCTCCCCTCCTCCGGAGCCTTCCGGTCATGACCGTCTATGACATCCTCTGCGAGTGGTACAGGCACGAGGACGTGTTCAGCCGCTTTGAGGAATCCGCGCCCTTCCTGAAGCGCTTCCTTGAAATTATCAGCGCCTGCGCGTCCCAGGGCATCATCTCCCTTTCCGACTTTCTTACCCAGTGGAAGGAACACGGCGGCGAGGAAAAGGTGCCCATGCCCGAAGGCATGCAGGCCGTAAGCATCATGACCGTCCACAAATCGAAAGGCCTCCAGGCCCCCGTGGTCATCTACCCCCTGCTTGAAAAGAGGCGCACCCATCGCGGGAAACTCGGCTTCATCGAATACACCGACCATCTGAACAGAACCTTCCGCGGCCTGGGCGAGACAGGAACACGGTACCCGCAGGGAGCGTATCAGGCGCTCGCCATGGACGGCTTTGAGACCCTCAACACCTTTTACGTGGCCTTCACGCGCGCCGAAAAGGATCTCTGGGTTCTGTACTCGGAAAAGGACAGCCTTCTCGGCCCCATGATGGCCGCCATGCTCACCTCCTGCGCCGGCGCTCCGGGCGTGCCCGAAGTTGTGTTAGAGGGAGCCGGAGAGCAGGAAACCGGAACAGATGACGGCGAAACGCCGGACGGGACAGCCGGAGAGGCGGAGAGCGGAGACGGAGAAGACGGAAGCGGCGAGCGCGTCATGCGGGGCTGCATCAGCGACACACCCCGCTGGGGCGGGGAGCAGGAAGAGGACGGCATCTTCCCTTCTTCTGACGATTCCGGGTATCCCGAAGGCCGGATCATCCCCGATGAAGACGGTTTTGAGATGACCGTTTTCGACGATGACGTGCCTCCGGAAGACGCCTGGCCGCCCGACCCCCCCGGGTGGGAAACGGCCGCGCCGGAAAACGATATCACGGCCGGGCCGGAACCATTCCCGGAAGAGAGCGGCGCGGACGAAAAGCCCTGGGCTCCCATGAGCTGGGTGCCGAAACTCCACGTGCATCTCGATTACATGGACGAAAGCCATCCCCTGAACCCGGCCCGCGAGCAGGGCATCTTTATCCACTCCTGCCTCGAGGAGCTCGCGAAGCTCCCGGCCGCGGCGCGGGACGTAGATCTTGTGCTCAGCCGGAACTTCCGCAAAAAGCCCTGGCTGAACGAAGTGCCGTATTCGCCCGGCAGGGGCGCAGCTCCGGTTCCTTTCCGCGGACAGGCTGAAGAGGAAATATCCTGGTTCCTCTCCCTCCCCGGCGCCGGGGACTGGATGGACAGGGGCCTCGCCGAGCAGAACCTCCTCAGGGGCGGAGCGAATCCGCAGATGCTCAGGGCCGACCTGATTGTGCCGGATCCTGACGGCGCCCTCGTCATCGACTACAAGCACGGATCCAGGGAGGTGCTGAGCCCGGAAGTTGAGAGAAAATACGAGGCCAAGATGCGCCTCTACCTGAAGAGCCTCGGGGACACAGGGCTGAAACGCCCCCTTGCCGTGCTCTGCTACCTTACCCGCCGCGAATGCTGCGTGGTGAACGCGGCGGGAGCCACGCTCAAAACCGACGCGCAGGGACTCACCGCCGCCATAGCCGCCATGAGGGAGAGAGCCAATGTCTAACCCCTTTCTGATCTTTTCCTGGAACGCACCTTTCCTCCCCGCTTTCCGCGGACTCCTGCTGAAGGACGCTGAAAGGGGAGCCATTCCCCTCGTCATCAGCCGCTCCACCTGGCCCGGACAGTACCTGCGGTCCATGTATCTGCGCGAGGCCGAACGCGGCGGGGACGAGCCCTCACGGCTCCTGCCGCGCTTCATGACGCTTGATGAGGCTGTTGAGAGCTGGTACGCCGCGGCGCACGGGAAGGCCGAGCTTCCCGCCGGCCCTCTCGATCAGGTGGAAATCCTCTACCGCGCCGTGCAGGCCGCAGGAGGGGAAGAAGGCCGGCACAGTCTCCGCGACCTCGATCTCGCGGGCTTCTTCCCCTGGGGCCTGCGCCTCGCCGACCTCCTCGATGAGATGTTCGCGAATCTCGTGACCCCGGCGGACATCCCCGGCCTCGAAGGCGAAGTCCTGCCCTACGCCGCTGATCTGCTGGCAAAGCTCGGGAATATCTCAGCCTTTTACCTCAGCGAGCTTGAAAAGCACGGGATGACCACGCCCGGCATCATGCTGAAACGCGTGGCTGAAAAAGCCGGAGAGGGCATACCCGCTCCTCTCGCGCCGTCAGAGGAGCGTCCCGTCTACCTCATCGGCTTCCATACCCTGAGCGCCGGAAAAGACGCCGTGCTGAAGGCACTCTGGCAGGCCGGAGCGGCCGTCTGCCTGCACGCGGATCCGGCGCTGGCCGGAGGCGGCCCCGTGCACTGGGTCTGCCGCCGCTTCAGGACATGGATGGAGGAGTGGCACGCCGAAGCCGTGCCCGCCGGGGAACCCGCAGCCTCCCCGAAAGCAAAAGAGACTTTTTTCCCGGGCTTCGATCTGCACTCGCAGCTCGGGCAGCTCGGGGAGGACCTTTCAAAGAGAAACCGCAGGACCTCCTCCGCGATCATCCTCCCCTACCCGCGCGTCCTCATGCCTGTCCTGCACCATCTTCCCGATGAGGACCGTCCGGACGTCAACGTCTCCCTCGGCGTGCCCCTGGCCGAAGCGCCCGTCTTCCAGCTCATCCACGCGCTGACCATCCTGCAGCTGAAGAGGCTCGGCACGCGCTATCACTGGAAAGAGCTTCTGGACGTGATCTCGAGCCCCCTGCTCTCAGGTCTCACCTCTTCCGGCGGCCAGCCCCTGCAGCCTGTTCTCGAACGGGCCTGCCGCGCCGTGCGCACGGGACGCCGCTACACCGATCCCTTCACGGATGTGGCCACGGAAGATCACGTCCTTTTCAGCGGACGCGAAGCCGAGGTCGCCGCCCTCAGGGAAGTGCTTGAAGTGACCGTCACCGCCTTCTCGGACGCGGACACCCCTGAAAAGGCCGGCCTCGCCCTGACGGGCCTCATGACCTATGTGCGCCGCCACATCACCGAAGAGGCCAGAGCCCGCGCTTCCATGGACATGGAATGCCTCTACCGGCTCCAGAACACCATCATTCCCGCACTCAGGGACAGCCTTATGGCCAAAAGCCAGCTTCCCCTCGAGACGCTCGCCCTCATTATAGACGGACTCATGAACCGCCAGCTTATCTTCTTCGAGCCGCCGGCCTCCCGTCTCGTTCTTCTGCAGATCATGGGCGTTATGGAAAGCCTGCTCCTCGACTTTGACAGCGTCTACATCATCGAGGCCACGGACGAGCGCCTCCCCGGCGTGAAGAAGCATGATCCCATTCTGCCCGACTCCCTGCGCAGCCTGCTCGGCCTTCCCGACCTTAACGCCGGAAACGTGGAAAAGGGCTACGCCATCATGCGCCTCTGCAGAAGCGCCCGTCATGTGCATTTCTACTGGCAGGAAGGCGTACGCTCCGGCATGTTCAACGAGCGCCGCACCAGGAGCCGCTTCGTCGAGGAATACATCTGGGAGCGCGAAAAGGAAGAGAAGAGGATCTTCAGGCGCGGCCAGCCTCCCCTGGGCCTGCCGGCCGTAAAGCTTACCCCCATGGGACCGGCCGACAGGATTCTCGATCTCTCCCTCAATCCGCGCGTGCGCGCGGAAATGGACGCCCTGCTCCAGAGGAAGATTTCCCCGAGCGCCCTCGACATGTACGTGCGCTGCCCGGCCCAGTTCGGCTTCTACCGCCTCTCCCACTTCACGGAACCCGACGAGGTCAACGAGGGCGACAATCCCTCGGAAGTGGGCAAGCTCCTTCACGAGGTGCTGCAGATATTCCACGAGCGCAGGCTCGGACAGAAACTGCCTCCGGCTGCGGAGCGCGGTCCCCTGAAAGACGAGCTCCTCGCCCTTTTCGAAGAACGGCTGCACGCCCCCTCCTGCCTTCTCACGTCGACCCTTCCTCCGGAAAGCCTGTACGCCCTGACCGCCTCAGCGGGACGCAGGCTCAGGGATTACCTGGACAGACAGCCGGATGACGCCTGCCCCATCAGGCTGGAAACGGACTTCCAGGCGCCCGTCACCGTCTGCGGCAGGACCTTCACTCTGGGAGGGCGCTTCGACAGGATGGATCAGCGGGGAAACGGGCTTACCATCCTCGACTACAAGACAGGCACCATTCATTCCTTCTCCGGGAAGTTCTGGAAAAACACGGAATTCTTCGACGGCGCGGAAAACATCCTCGGTAAATCCGCCCCGCAGCCTGAGGAAGTGACGGAGCTCCTGGAGGAAATCCGCAGGGAAAAGGCCAGCGTCCAGCTGCCCGCCTACATCACCATAGCCCGGAGCGCCAGCCGCCGGTTCATCAGCGCCGGAGACAGAAAGACCTTCAAAATCCCGGGGGAGGTCACGGACGCCTGCTTCGTGGAACTCCGCGACAGGGGCGAGGAAAAATCCTTCTGCGACATCTCCGCGGGAGACGATGCGGAGATCAGGGCAATCAGGGAGTTCGCCCTTCCCCACGCCCACCTCCTGCCTGAAATCGTCCTCCTCTCCCTGAGCATGGCCGAAACCCTTGAGCAGCGGCGCGGCCTCCACTGCATGAACTGTCCCTTCCTCACTCTCTGTCAGAGTTAACCTAAAGAAACACATAAGGCCCTCCCGGGCATATACGCTGTCCGGGAGGGCCTTTCTTTGTTCAAAGGATACGTTTTAGCGGTACACGATGCGGCCTGCGGCCGGAGCTGTCACCGTAGAGCGCTTCCTCAGATAGTTTTCCAGAAGCTCCTCATCCGTCACGGGCTTCAGGCTGAGGGGCTTTGCCTCCTTCAGCATGCCATAGCCGTCGCCGCCGCCTGCAATGAAACTGTTCATGACGATCCTGTAGCGGCGGTTAAGCTTCAGAGGAACGGTCTTTCCGGAGGGTTCGGTGAACTCCGCCTTTGAGACGCGCGATCCTGCCGGGCGCGAGGGATCCACAGTGTAGCGCAGGCCTGAGACCTGCAAAAGCTCGGGTCCCTGCCCCTTCCCGCCGGAGACACCGTGTTCGAGCGCGGCGAGGAGCTGCTCGCCCGTGACCTCTCCAAGCTTCACGCCCGTTCCGAAGGGCAGCATGGCCATGAGCTGGCCGCGGTTGATTTCCCCGGCAGGCAGGGACGCGCGGATGCCGCCGCCGTTGGTGATGGCGGCCACGGCGCCCTCCGGGCGCCCATAGTCAAGCATGGCGTCGGCGAGGAGCATGGCCTCGAGGCACTCGCCCCTGCGGCAGGCATCATCGCCTCCGGGCAGGGAAAAGGGCTCGAGCGTGGTTATCTTCTCGGACGTGAATTCCGTGAGCTTCGCCTCGTACTTCTTCACGATGGCGCGGATTTCCGGATCTGAGGGATAAGAGGGCTTCAGCTCGATAGGACCGCCGCTCCAGCTCACCGGCACGCCGTTCCTGTCGAACTTCACGTCCAGCTCGCCGAGATACTGGGTGCGGTACTTCGCCGTCACGACAAGCACGGGGGCGCCGGAAGGCGAGCGCTCCACCACGGGATACGGCCCTTCTTCGGAACCGGGGCCGATATAGGAATGGGTGTGGCCGCCTACGATGACGTCAACATCATCCACGCTTCTGGCGAGCCTGCGATCCTCCGGCAGACCGAGATGGGTCACGGCCACGATGACATTGACGCCCTGCGCCTTTAGTTCCTTCGCCGTCTTCGAGAGCGTCTCCTGAGCCTTTGTGAAGAGCGTATGCTCACAGGCCTTTGAATTCGTACGCACCTCATCGTTGGCGAGACCGATGATGCCGACCTTCACGCCGCGCACTTCACGCACGATATACGGCTTCACCGGACTCTTTAAGAGCGGGCAGCCCTTTTCAGGAGCCAGGTTGGCGGCGAGAACCGGAAACTTCAGGGTCTCCGTGAACTTTTCGAGCTCCAGGCACCCGTCATCGAACTCGTGGTTGCCGAGTGTCATGGCGTCGTAGGGAATGTGCGCGTCAATTTCGGCGAGCATGGGCCACTTGTTGACCGTAAAGAAGAGCGTGCCCTGGAACTGATCACCGGCGTCCAGGGCGATGACATTGTCGTTCTTCTCCTTCGCGCTGCGTATGGCCGCGGCGATACGGCCCGAACCGCCCGTGCAGTTTTCATCCGAGAGACAGGCGTTGCCCTTCTCGTCAAAGCCCGCCACGCGCGAATGCGTGTCATTGGTATGGAGTATGGTCAGTTCGAGACCGTCCTCCTGCCCCCGCGCGCCGTGTTTTCCGGCGCAGCCGTTTATCATGAACGGCAGAACAAGGATTAGGACAAGGGCCGCGGCGCCGCGGCGTAATTCTGTCATGGCGTCCTCCTCATCGGAACCTGTTGCTTAAAAACCACAAAGGGGGAAGCAGGGCCTTTCAGTCCGCTTCCCCCGGCGCGTTCATAAAAAATCTAGTTCTTCTTCCCGGTCCAGTACTTTCCGTCGCAGACCATGTCCCAGAAACGCTTCTTATCCACATCGAGGATGATGCGGGCCTTCTGCGTGCCAAGGGGAGCCTGCCCCTCAAAGGCCAGGGACTGCCCATAGGATACCCCGAACTGCGTGTTCATGTCCACGGGAAGCAGCTTCTCGGAGGTGATGATCGAGGGATCGATAATGGCCGCGGCCACAAGCACATCCCACACGAAGAAGCTGAAGTGGGGATCCTTCGCGAAACTCTGGCCAAGGAACGTCTTCTTCAGCATGTCGGACTGCGGTCCGCCGCCCATGACCTTCAGCAGGCGGTCGTAGTTATCCTTCGTGAATATGACCTTTTCACAGACGTCCAGGCCGAAAATAATCTGCTCGGCAAAGGGCGCGCGCAGGGCAATCTGCGCAGCCTCGGGATCGGCCCACCAGTTGAACTCGGCGGCAGGCGTTACGTTGCCGGGCTTGAAAAAGGAGCCGCCCATGTAGACCACACGCTTCACCAGAGGAACGATGTCGGGAGCCTTGATGATGGCCAGAGCCAGATTGGTGCAGGGACCTATGGCAGCGATGGTGATTTCGTGCGGATTGGCGCGCACGGCATCGATGATGAAGTCGGAGCCATGGCGCCTGTCCAGGGTGAACTTCGGATCCGCGCCATAGTGTTCCTTATAAAAGGCCTGCCAGGACGCGGGTTCGGGATGACCGAAGGAGCCTACCCAGGTATCCTGACCTCTGCCGAAAAGCTCGCGTTCCTTCGGGAAAAGGGCGTGGCGCCCGGGCCTCATGGGCAGGGACGCGCCGGCGGCCACAGGAATTTTTTCGCCAAGGTGCTCAATCTGACGCGCGGCCCAGGCCGTCCCCTCCTCAACCCAGGAATTGCCGGTTACTGTCGTGACGCCCACAAGCTCGATCTTAGGATCCTTCGCGAGCATGGCCAGCGCCACACCGTCGTCAAACATCTCAACCATGTCCGTATCCAGCAGGACCTTTTCCTTCCCGCCGGCGCAGAAACCGTGTGCGGGAAAGCAGAGAAGAGCCATAAGGACAAGAGGTACACAGTGTGAAAGGATTCTGTTCATCTACTTCACCTCCCTTGTTTCGCCGCGGCAGACCGGACGTCCGGTCCTCAGCGGATACAAATTGGAATCAGGATAAACAGGAAAAAATTTTCGTGTCAACCATTTTTGCTTTTCCCCTTTGAACCAAAATCAGGGAAAAGTTTGACGCGGCTTCCATATCATTGATATGGAACCTAAGAATAAAGAACCGTACGGCGCGGATTCCGTTTTCAGACCTGGGTGCGCCGGGCGGGCAAAGCCAGCGAGGTACACGCGCCATGATGAAGTCACCCGTTCTGTCCATAGCCGTCATTCTTCTGTTCTGCCAGGCCGTTTCTGCCGCCCCGGGCAGCATCGCCACCGAAGACGTCACCGCCTCCGTCAGCCTGGAGAACTTTCCCGGCGCTGAGGGGATCCCTGTAAAGGCGCTGCGCTTCGCTGACAGGGATGGCGAGCACACTGTGCTCTACACCATCACAAAGGAAAAGGCATCGAAGACTCCCTCTGAAGACGGGGATATATGCCGCAGCCAGAACCTCAATGTCTACCGCTACACGAAAGAGAACGGGACATGGAAGAGAAAATGGCGGATTTACGATTTTGTTCAGGACTGCCCCTACGGGCTGACGCTGGGGTATGTTCCTCCCATGCTGCAGGTCACAGACCTTGACGGGAACGGATCCGCGGAAATCTGGTCAGGCTACGTAGTCCACTGCTCCAGCGATGTGAGCCCCATACCCATGAAGCTCATCATGTACGAGAAGGGTACCAAATACGCGGTACGCGGCAAGAGCCGCTGCCGCGTCAGCGACAATGAGTACGAGGGTGGAAGCTTTACCCCGGACAAAGCATTCAAAAAGGGGCCGAAGGTTTTCCTTAACTACGCCGTTACCCTCTTCACGGAAAACATCATGCCAATGGATCTTGTCACGCTTCCGGAGGAGAAGCCTTCAAAAATCTCACGGAAGGAGACGCAACCCCTTCCCGCGGCAGCCACAGGCACGGAACAGAAGGAGCCTGCCCGCACCCCAGAGCCTTCGCTTCCGGCGGAGACTTCAACCCCCTCCAGGAACGAAACGGTTCCGGAATCCCTGCCTCAGGCGGGCACCGGCACGGAACAAACGGAAGTTCCCCTCCCCTCTGTGCCTTCGCTTCCGGAAGAGACCACCTATCCTATCGCGCAATAGAGCTACGGGCCCCTCATCCGACTGGATTCAGGAGCACCCGGCATCGCGCCAGCCAGGACATGACTGTCTTTAGGACAGAGGACTTCCTCTCTGTAGTAAGGTTGGAGTTCAGGCTTCTGATCAATATCCAGCTCTGCCCTGAGGCTCATAACGCAGACTGGCTGCAAGAGACTCACCTCCGGGAACATTAGGAAACCAGGGGACTAAATAGAAAAAGAACCATAGTGGGAATGGAAGAATTCCTGCTATGGTTCTTTGTTCTCTAAAATTAACACAGTGTGAGTTTTCATTCCAAGTATAATGGCCTAACGATTTAGAACCAAAAGGCGGGGCAGTGTTTAATGAAAAAAA
>OGDF01004831.1_pt1 | contig 14851 bp, 15 predicted proteins | sample 1570141 | NCBI WGS metagenome assembly OGDF01 (sample SAMEA4370581, study PRJEB24528) | human gut metagenome | reverse complement strand
ACATTCACGCTGAATGTGCCGCTGGTGTTCAATTCGCCATTGTTGTAGCCCTTAGTCACAGAATAGCGAGAGAACAGGTGATTGCTGAAGAACCACACCTTCGAAGCCCCGAATGGGAGGCTGATCATATTCATCGCCATCGCATTCCACACACCGTTCACATTGTCGTAGGTGTTGGTGCGTCCACCGGTTGAAGCGTCGTAGGTGGTTTTGGTGATGATGCTGTTTTGCGTGAAGTTCACGCCAATCATCGCCATAAGGCTGCGTTGGGCTACCTGGTTGAAGTCGCTGAATCGCAAATTCACACGGTGCGAGAACGTGGCTTTCAAATCGGGATTACCGATGGTGATGTTGAGCGGGTTCGACACATCAGCCACAGGCTGGAGTTGGGTGAGCGATGGTTCGCTGGCACGCATTCGGTAGTCGAATGCGAGGTTGCGCGTCTTGCTGAACTTGTAGCGGAAGCGTGCAAACGGAGCCACCGACCACGACCAGCGAGCTGCGATGTTGCGGTCGGCGTTCATCAAGTCGGTGCTCTTCGACATTGCCGAGTTGACCGAGAAGCCCACATTCAGATTGTAAGCCTTACGCACTTGGCGGAAGCCCAATTCAAACGACTGGTTGTAGTAGGTGTTGCGAAAGCGGTTGCTTTGGCTTTCGTTGAGCACACGCTCCAAATCCTCGCCCAAGTCGTAGTTGATAATCTGCGAAAGCAACTGTCCATCTACGAGCGCATACGAGCCGTATTGGGTTTCGAAATAGTTGCGTATGTTCTGGTCGGAGAGTAAGTCCACCATCAGGTCGTTGGGGTTGTAGCCCATCACTGGTTGGGAGGGAGTGCCATTGATGTCGTACACCAGTTTGGTGGCGCGGCTAAACTTGTAGTTGCCACGGTAAGCCAAAGTGAGGTAGCGCGCATTCTTCACATCGCCCAGAGGTTCGGTCCAAGTCAGTCGGCCAGCGATAGTGTTGGTGCGACGGTGGTTCTCGTAAATTTGGTCGATTGTCTCGTCGGGGTCCGACTTCAAGTAATAGGTGTTTTGGGTGTAAGTGGTGCCGTCCTCGTTGGTGGAGCTGTATTTGTAGCGAAGATGTGCACTGTAGCTACGCCCAGGGTGATATTTAAACTTGTGGGTTGTAACTGCTCAAACTGCGGTTCACAGGAGTCATCGCCACATCGCCTGCACGAGTCATCGAAGAATCCGCCTTCGCGCTGTTGCTGAAGTTGAATGAGAAGTTGGGGCGAAACTCGAATGTGTTGCATGAGTCGGGCTTCCACTGAATGCGGAAATCGCCACGCACGTTGTGTCCCTTGGTGCGAGATGACGAAGCCGAGTTGTAGTAGCTGGTGGAGTCGGGAAAAATGTAACGGCGATCGGTAGTGGTGCGCGCGTCGCGGTCGCTGTGGTTGTAGTTCACATTACCGCCAGCACGGAATTTCTCGCTGTCCTTAGAACCCACATTGAAGTTGAAACCGAGGTTTTGGCTGGTGGTGATACCGCTGTTGTTGCCAAAGCGCGTGAAGCGCGAGGCACCGCCGTCGGTGAAGTTTTGGCTATTGGTGTTGTTGCCACCAGCAATGAAAGTGAACTGGTTGCCGTCGGCGAAGTAGTTTGCCACCAGATTGCCGCTGTATCGGTCGTCGGTGCCGTAGCCACCTGTCACGGTGCCAAACCAGCCGTTGTTCATGCCCTTCTTCACCGTGAGGTTGATCACCGTTTCGTCCTCACCGTCGTCAACGCCCGTAAGGCGCGCCAAGTCGCTTTTGCGGTCGATAACCTGGAGTTTGTTCACCATGTCGGCAGGAATGTCTTTGAGTACGGTCAGCGATGCATAGCCGGTTCCGAAGTCGTCAAGCGCAATGCTGATACCCGCATCCTTGAATGTCTGCAGGACGTCCGATAGAAATGACGTTTGCTCCACCCGGCAGCTCTCCGTCAGTTCCAGCATGACCGCATCATGCGGAAGCTGATAATGATCGAGCCGTTTCACAACATAACCTAAGAGCTCCGGATCTTTGAACTGTACATAAGACACATTGATCTGCAGACGCTTTAACGGCATATGTCCAATCTGCTCCCGCCACCTGGCAAGCGTCTGTAATGATTGGTCGATCACCCATTTTCCAACCCGGATGATCTCCTTGGAATTCTCCAGAATCGGAATAAAATCCATCGGTCCTATCACACCGAATTCCGGATGAGTAAAGCGGAGTAATACTTCCGCTGCATCACAGACCTCGCTCTTCGTCTCCACGATCGGCTGCATTACAATACGGAAACCCTTACAGTCTTCCTCCACGCACTCCCGGATTGCCTCCTTCAGACGTGTCATATATTTCTTCTGTGCAAATAATTCCTTGCTGTAGAATACAACATCATCGGTATTCGTCAGCTTTGCATGATCAAGGGCGTAAAACAGGTTACTTTGAATCTGGTCTAAGAACTCCCCATCTTCAGGGAAGAACGCTGCCGCTGCCTTAAACCGCAGGTGTACCACCTGCCCGGACACGACCAGATTCCGCATAAAGCTGTCTACGAACTTCTTGTATTCTACAATACGCTCCACACCTGCATCCTGCATGACAATCGCAAAATTCGCTCCGTCCATCCGAAATACATGACAGTTGTGGAGCACACCCTCACGCAGTTTCTCTCCGATCAAGGCGAGCACCTTATCACCATAAGCATAGCTGTATTCTGCATTGATCCGCTTGAAGTTCTCCAGCCCGATCATGAGAATTCCACCCCGCGCGCGGTCATCCAGCAGACGGTTTAACTCACTCCGGAACTGATGAACGGTCCACAGATTCGTGACTGCATCGATCTTTGTCTGATATCCCATATTCGTGACAAGACCACCAAACCACTCTGCTTTTCCATCCGCATCGTAAGTCATGTATCCGCGGCAATTGACCCACACATATTCTCCCTGTGCGTTCTTGATACGGTACTCACAGTTGTGATACGGCGTCACGCCATGGAGAAGCTCCATAAGACTATCTGTATATGGTTCCACATCCTCCGGATGAATCCGGCTGATCCACTCCCGCGTGGAATCTCCGAATATCTCCCCCGGTAATCCGAAATATTCCACTGCCGATGCAGACCAGCGTATCATGTCTTCTTTTAAATTGCCATAAAATAAAAAAGTTTTGCCCGGCGCTTTGGATACCAGGTCAAAATAACGTGACTCGAATTCTGACTTGTCCACTCATACACGCTCCTTCCCTCTTGCTTTTCATTCTCTTGTGTATGCATATCAGAATGTTTACATTTTTTGCATATTCTTTCTTATCCCATTATATAGGATATTTTCCAAATAGGCAATACATACTGCCAGAATATGAAAACAATCGTGCAAAACCGTTCCATTTCCCTCCGGTTCCTTCCGATACGAGCGGTACAAACTGTTGAAGCTTGTCCGGGAAAAGCATTTATCTACCGCATCCCGCATATTCGGCAGGACTGCAAGCATATCCCGCATATAAATATGCAACTGCTTTTCGTATCGGATATGCGCAAAAAATCCACTGGTATAGCGCATTGTGTGCGGATACGTGAAGCGGTCTGCCAGATAATGTGTCGCCTTTCCCATCTGGTAATAATCACGCACCGACAGTTTCTCCCGTTTCCGCAGCGCGCGGTACACCCGGTTGACAAAAAAACGAGACCCTTCCGCTGTATGCCCACCGATCAGCATACGCCGATGGTCATTCAACGACAAAGGTCCCGCATCTTTTTGTTGTCTATGCGCGCGCAGCAACTGAAAATATCCGTGGATGTATGAACATTTGTTAACATCCGGCATGATATTTCCAATTACAAATGCGTATTTTTTTACCGGTTCTTCTATCTCAAATACACGTGCAAGATAACGCCCTAAGGCAAGATGATCTTTGGTTTGCATAAATCGAATCCCTACTTCTGTTCTTTTATTTCCAGCTCCGGCTGCATCGAAGCGACCTTCGTATTCGCCGGGATGGATGTCGTGACAAAAGAGTTTCCAGCTACAACAGAATTCTCACCGATCACAGTCTCGCCACCTAAGATAGTAGTATTCGCATAAATCACAACATTATTCTCGATCGTCGGATGACGCTTCACACCGGAAAGCAGCTGTCCCTTCCGTGTGGAGAGTGCACCAAGCGTTACGCCCTGATAGATCTTCACATGATCGCCGATCGTCGTCGTCTCACCGATGACGATTCCCGTACCATGATCGATACAGAAATATTCACCGATTGTCGCGCCCGGATTGATGTCGATTCCGGTCAGTCCATGTGCATATTCCGTCATGATACGCGGAATATACGGTACATTTAACTCATACAGGACATGTGCATACCGATATACAAAAATCGTAAAAATCCCCGGATAGGAAAGGATGATATCCTGGTGGTCCTTCGCCGCCGGATCACCGTTAAACTCCGCATCCACATCCTTTAAGATCATCGCCTGAATGTCCGGGATCTTCGCGATAAATGTTGATGTATACTCCTCCGCTTTCGCCCGGATCTCTGCATCGGCAAGCTCCTTGTTATCGAACTTCAAGGCGACACGCACCTGCTTAAACAGCCGTTCATAGAGGATTGCCAGCGTGCTTCCCGCGAAATTATCCTTGGAAACATATGCCATATTTTCAGAGCCGAAAAATCCCGGAAATGTGACCGTGCGCAGCCCTTCTATGATCGAAATGATTGCGTCCCGGTTCGGTACACAATCGCCGAGTGACATATCAAAAATCTTCTGTGCTTCGTAGTTTTCCTTCAGGCGCGCGGTTGCCTCCTGAATGGTTTTATTTACAATTGTTCCCATGACCTGCCTCCAATATCTATTCAAATCATAACCACCTCACACCCTCAGATGCATATGCCGGTCTGCATTTTATACCGGACACATATATTGCAATTCTGTTCATACTATATTATGATATAGAAAAATTGCGCGGATGTGCAATGACTATTTATATTTTCAATATTTATACTATACTATTATAAAACAAAAAAGTCCAAGGAATTTTTCGGAGGAACTATGAATAAGAAAGCATTGATCGCTATGAGCGGCGGTGTCGACAGCAGCGTGGCGGCCTTTCTGATGAAGGAGCAGGGCTACGAATGCATCGGTGCCACCATGAAATTATATCAAAACGATGACATCGTCATCAACAAGGAACACACCTGCTGTTCCTTAGACGACGTGGAGGATGCCCGTGCTGTGGCACATTCAATGGGCATGGATCACTACGTCATGAACTTCAAGGAACATTTCAAGGAACAGGTCATGGACAAGTTCGTGCATTGCTACGAATGTGGCATCACACCGAATCCCTGCATCGACTGTAACCGCTATCTGAAATTCGAATATCTGTACCAACGGGCACAGGAGCTTGGAATGGATTACGTTGTCACCGGACATTATGCGCAGATTGTACAGGATGAAACAACCGGGCGCTATCTCTTGAAGAAAGCAGTCGACGCAAGCAAGGATCAGAGCTATGTGCTCTATTCCCTGACACAGGATCAGCTTGCGCACACACAGTTTCCACTCGGCGGCATGCCGAAAAGCGAGACGCGTGCCATCGCGGAAGCACATGGTTTTGTCAATGCGAAAAAGCACGACAGTCAGGACATCTGCTTTGTGCCGGATGGAAATTATGCGAAGTTCATCGAACAGCATGCGTGCAAGACTTACCCGGAGGGCGATTTCGTTGATGTCCACGGCAATGTCTTAGGACGCCACAAGGGAATCATCCGCTACACGATCGGTCAGCGTAAAGGACTTGGACTGGCACTGAAAGAACCGATGTATGTCATGGATGTCGACATCGAGAAAAATCAGGTTGTCCTTGGTCGAAATGAAGATCTCTTCTCAAAACGCCTTGTCGCAGATGATGTGAATCTCATCTCAATCGGCCATATCGATACCCCGATCCGTGTCACTGCGAAGGTACGCTATCGTCATACGGAAGCACCAGCGACTGTCAATCCACTCCCGGATGGAAAGATTGAAGTCATTTTCAATGAACCACAGCGTGCAATCACGAAAGGGCAGGCCGTTGTTTTATATGATGGTGATATTGTAGTCGGCGGCGGCACGATCTGTGAGACAGAAAAACTATATTAAACTATTTTCTGCATAAAAAGAACTCGTAACAATTACATGCACACGCAAGCATGTTTGTTTACGAGTTCTTTTCTATTTCATTATACTTGATAGTCCTATATTGGAATTATAATTGACGTTCTGCATCTTCAACTCCGCCATATCCATACAGGCATGCCATATAATTCATGATGTCGTACGTCAGGTTGCCGCCTGCCTGTGCGATATCGGTCACAAATTTGCCAAACAGGATAAACGTCCGGTCTCCATAGGCAGCAATGTCTCTGCGCAGTGCCGATTCGATCGTCTCCTGTGCATCATTTGTATAGATAAAACGTACATAACCTGCCATCTTCGGATAATTCTCGATGAATTTCTGCAACCAGTCTAACTGGATTTGCACCAGATCCTCTTCGATGCCAATCCGTTTCTCACTCCGCTCTACCTGCAATGCATTTCCTGCCTTACAATCCTGCAGATAGCTTGCAAGCAGATCATTCGTCCAAGCCAGATACCGGCTCTTCCGCATGATGAAGAATGTATTCCAGTCGTCCGGATAGATGGTACTTCCAAACAACTTCCACTCCGCATCTATGATTGCCGCAATCGTTTCCTCGCGGTCAAATGGCGTTTCATTGCTCCATTCACGTGCCAGTCCCATCTCTTCTTCGAGGTCATATTTTGATTTTTCTGTTGTCTTTTCTTTTGCCGCCTGCTTCAAATCGTTTACATACTCGCGGTAGTTTGCTTCCATCTCGGCATCCTCCACGGCACCGAAATCACCGCGATCCACACGCTGTACCAGATCCTGCGCATATACATCAAGGAATGTATCTGTCCCTTTCACTACGCCCTGCATTTTAAGCTCCATCAACAGATATTCTGCAATATCCTCAAAGCAGGACACAATCTCGTCTTTATAATTCGTCTCATACGCGCTATACGTACGTCCTTCCCACGCAGCTGCCTGATTCGGAATCACTGCGATCCGGTCAAGGATCGGAGCCACGCTGTCAATGAGCGACAGGCTCTGCATGCCTTTCCGCATCCATTTATAATAAGGTGCATACTTCTGATTCAGCAGATAAATGATCTCCATCGTGTACTGCATGCCCTTTGCCACGCAGAGATTCGCGGTCACATAATCCTGTCTTGCCATCATACGTGCATAATTCGTCTGCGCTGTCTGCGCAAATCCATGCAGTTTCTCTGCCAGACGCATCATCCATACCTTTGTTGGATAATACTCAAGCAGACTCTCCCGTATCTTTGTAAATGCACCGGCATCATCGCGGAACACCATTCCATTGGTCGCCGCCGCCAGCTTCTCTTCTGAGATCTGCCGCCAGCTATCCGGGAGAATATAACCACCCTCTGCGGTTTTCTGTACCTTCACGCCAAGCAGATTCTCATAGAACTCGCGCACAGAGGAAACACCTCTTCTATGTGACAGCACCTTGTTGACCGAGTTTGTCGGTGCTTCAATTCCATTTTCACGTAAGAATTCATCGCCAAAATCAACCAGAAGCTGCTCATACGATTTCTGCAGCATACCTCCGATACTCCGGTAATCCTCCTCTGAAAGCCACAGACAGAATCCCAATGCAAAATCATGATCGCGCGAAATGGCATCGTCATAGCCAAAGCATTCCGAACCCTCTCCGACAAGTCCGACGGCAATCCGTGCCTCGTAATTCGGAAATTCCTCATGGATCATCTTCGCACCATGCAATTCATAAAAACGCTTGCAGATATGCAGCCAGTTATTCTCTGCATTTGGCTGAACCGTATCCTCCGATAATGTATCCACATAATCGGACTGTCCCTGTGCCGCTTCCTTGGTCCCGATTTCCTGCGGCACTGTTTCCGCCTGCACTTCTCCCATATGCACAATATTCGTCAGATATTTTACAGAAGGATTTGTTTTCATATCCGCAGTCAAAACTGCCGTCTGTTCTTCTTCCTCTTCCTTCTTCATTTCCTCGGCATAATATTTCGCCTGCTTATAACGCTCTTCGATTTCCAGATATGCATTCGATTTTCCGACGTGCTTTTCCATTTCCTGCATCGCCTGCATATAATAATCCGCTCCCTGCATCGCCCATCATCGCAAGTGCCGTACTGTAATGGAAATCGCGTTTTCCATCCCATTCAAAGATACGGAGCGCACGCTCCAGACATTGCAGTGCTTCCTCATACATGGTGGATGCCGTTGTGCCATCTACCCGCTGTCCATTTGCGCCCATGGCGGCACCGCCTGCGAGCTGCAGCAATACCTGTGCCAGATTGCACCGGGTCGTTGCCTGCTCCATCCATGCATTCTGCTGTAGATCTACGACCGCAAGTGCCCGTCGGAATGTCTCTTCTGCCTTCTTCAGCTCGCCACTTCCCTGGTAGACAAACGCCCAGTTATTATAGAGTGTCGCGAACCGGTAATCTCCCGCAGAAAGCTTCTCCCGGTAAAGTACCTCCACACGTTCAAACAAATTCTGTGCTTTCATATAATAGCCAAAGGTACGATACGCATTTGCCACATTTAACAGGCTCGTTGCATATTCTACCGTGCCTTCCATACCCATCTTTACAAGTATGTCTTCAATATCTGCACAATACCGAAGTCCCTTTGCATTCTGGTTCGTATCCCTGCATAACCCCATCATTTCATTCAGCAGAGAAAGTGCCGATGCATAATCCCGCTCATCCATCGCCACTTCAATATTGGTCGTCAGAAACTCCTCTATATCTTCCAGAGAATGTGTTCCAAACATATTGTCATAATCCATCAATACCTGATTGATATCCATCAGTCGTACCTCCTCTTTTCCCCGAATGTTCTTATGCACACGCTTTTTGCTGCATTGCATCCACAATGCGGTTTCGCACCAGCTTTGCAATCTGATCCGTTGTAAGCCCCTCATACTCTTCCGGATAAATCGCTGGCAGGAAATGTACCTGTGTCTTTACACGCCGCAGAGAATTGATCTCAAATGGTTTATAGGAATCTACCAATAACACGGGAACAATCGGACAATTTGCACGCACTGCACATTTGAATGCCCCCGGCATGAATTCCTTGATCGCATTCCGGTTATGAAAATACCCGCCCTCTGGAAATACAATGTACCGTCTGCCTTTTTTTACTTCTTTTGTCACTTTCCGGGTCGCCTCTACCTGACTTTTGATATCTGTCTTATCAATCCGGCAGCCGTCGATCAATGTAATAAACTGATCGACAATAATCATCTTCGAACGCTTCGCATCCATCATAACCGTACAAGGTTTCTTATGGGCGTCCATAATTCCAAGCGCATCGTATTTACCCTGATGATTGGCATATAACACATATCCGCCCTCCGCCGGCAGATTCTCCACGCCAGTCACACTCGTCCGAATCCTGCCATTTCGTTTCATGACATGAATCACATGAAGTGCCACGCGATAACGGTCTGCCTCGGAATAGCGTTCCGTATTTTTCTCTATATAACTTCCCTTCGCCAGATAGTAAATAATATATGGCAAAGAGATAATAATCACATACCAGAATCGTAGCATTTTCTCTCTCCGTCAAAAAAATAAAAGGATCTTGTCAAAGACCCTTTTATTGTAACACTGAATTGTTAGAAATAGCAAACCTTTTATGTATTTATTCGCTTTGTTTTGACTTATAATATTCATCAAACAGCTTATTTGCCGCATCCAATGTCTTGTTGCTGATATCCGGCAGATCTTTGCCCCATGCAGCAGTTGCCTGTTTAAAGCCTTTTTCCATTGCTTTCTGCATTTCGCGCATCTTGTCCTCATCGTCACCGGCGAGAGCACTTGCAAAATCAAACAATCTCTGCGAGGTCTGCTTCACGCCCCAATATCCATCGTCGGAGATATCTTCCTGTGCCTGTGCTTTCGTTGCTGCATCCACAGTGAAATTTCCGTTTGCAAAGATCTTCCAGATGGAATCGTCTCCGTTTGCAATTCCATACATACCAGCCTGCTTACCAAGCATCTGGGATACAAGATTTGTAAGACTGTTCTGTCTGCTTTCCTGATCCGCTTTGAGCTGCTTTACCAAAGCTGCGCGGTCTTCCTTGCTCATCTTGTTGATGGAATATGGTGCCTTGGCACTTTCCTGCGCGCTCTTCTCGTAAACCGCATCTTTCTCTGTCTCTGCAGAAGCCTTCTTCTCGGATGTCTCCGCAGCCTTTGCAGTTACACTATAATCAGAAACGGTTTCACTTGCAGCCTGCATACCTGCCATTGCATTTACTGTCATTCCCATGTTCTTTTGCTCCTTCCTTAGAATCATACGCACTTCCTTGTGCTTTTGGAGATGGAACCCCCATCTCTGTTTATATTATCGGTCATTTACCATGGATTGATAACAATGTGTCCGCGAATTTATTAATGAAATGGGCGAATCCGATAGGTAACGCCCAGTTCGTCACAGATTGCCTGACATTTTGCCTCTTCTTCTCTCGTGATCGTCGTCTCCACGGTACTTAATACCACCTTCGGCACATACCTTTTCGCATCCTTTGCGAACTTCAGCATCGCCTCAAAGGAACCGTCCCCGAATTTACTCCGCACAATCTCCTGATACCGCTTGGCATCCGGTGTGTTCAGACTGATAGAGATTGTGTCGATCAGACCTGCAAGCTTCGGTGTGATATCTTCGTTCCAGATCAGATCTCCGAGACCGTTTGTATTGATACGGATCGGCTTATCATAATGTGCTTTCAGATATTTTGCAATCTCAAGCAGTGCATCCAGCCGTTCCGTCGGCTCACCAAATCCACAGAATACGATTTCTTCATACGGCGCAACATCCGTTTTCTCAAACTCTGCAATCACTTCTTCCACACTCGGCTCATGCTCCAGCCACAGAGGTGCATCATTTACCTCTGACACATGATCACGGGTCTGTCGTTCACAGAATGTGCATGCACACGGACAACGATTTGTCAGATTCACATACAATCCGTTATGCACTTTATATAATATCGTCATTGCTTTTCTTACTTCACTACTCATTCTTCTCACCTGTCAATCTCACATTACTTTCAAACATACGGTTAAATCCAAGCCATTCCGTCTTGTCTTCATTCTCCCGGATAATCTCGGTAAATGTCTGCAACTTCGCATCCATATTATCGGCATGTGCGAGTGCCATCGCCTCGATCAATGCTGGTTTCTTCGGTGAACCATATTCCAGTTCCCCGTGATGTGCCAGGATGCAGTGCTTCAGCTCATTTGCAAGCTTCGGTGGAAATCCTGGAATCTCACGCACCTTATCCGCAATCATCATCGTACCCATCACAATATGTCCGACTAACTGTCCCTCGTCGGTGTAATCGTTCTGTGGAAAATCGGAAATCTCATCGACCTTACCGATGTCGTGACAAATCGCTGCCGTCACAAGTAAATCATGATTGACAACCGGATAATTCGCTGCAATATATTCACATAATTTTGCAACCGATAAAGAATGTTCCAGCAGACCGCCTATAAATCCATGATGAATGGACTTGGCTGCGGAATGCTTCTTGAACTTCTCTGCAAATTCCTTGTCCTCAACAAAGAACATTTCCAATAGTTTATGTAAATACTGATTTTTTACACCCTGAATCAGTCCCAGTAATTCCTGATACATCGTATCAATATCTTTCGTTGAACATGGCATATAATCTGTCACATTGTATTCGCCTTCATCCGCCACGCGCACACGCTTGACATTTAACTGCAATGCTCCGTTAAAGCTCGTTACCTGTGCGTCAACACGAATATAGTCCATCGGCTCGAAATGCGCAATCGCATTCGAAAGCTCCCAGATCTTTGCATCGACCGTTCCGGTCTTATCCTGAAGCTGCAAAGAGTAATATGTCTTTCCAGCCTTTGTCTTTGCTACCACTTTATTCTTACAGAGATAGATTTCCGATACCATCTCTCCATCACGCAATTCTTTGATATAATTCATGCTCTTTCTTCCTCCATCCTGCGCTTCACTCTTTCCTATTTATATCACTTATATATGCTTTTCGCAAGGGAGGATTTCTCCGCCTTCTTCGTCTTCGCACGTTCTTCCTGTATGTTCATTGGCTCCATATTCTCAAACCAGTTTCCCATGCTCCCGCCTCCGATCATAAACCATAGCATACAACTTCTGAAAATGTAAAGCGTAAGTTTGGAACATTTGGAAAAAGCAAGGAAATATGCGGGTTTGAAGGAAAAGATATTTTTATTTATGCTCATAATAATGTCAAAAACGAAAGGCGTACTTCGCTATTAAAGTACACCTTCCACATTTTTTATTCTTCAATTATATGATTATTACTTCTTGATATAAGCCTTTGTATTCACAGACTGAATATTCTTATAGTTGTTCGCCGGTGCCGCGCTTCCCTTCGGTACCAAAACAATCTGGATGCCTTCGAGACGCTTCGCATATCCGGCAGTTCCTGCCTCTTCTCCGTTCTTTGCCCAGCCAAGCCAGCCGTAAGACTGTGCATGTACACGATAATATACATCAAAGCGGTTTGCCATCTCGCCATAAAGCTTGATCTGGATTGCTTCCAGCCGCTTTGCTTCTCCGCTTGTTCCGCTCATCGCACCATTCGTTACCGGATTCTGCCAGCCAAAGGACTGGACGTGAGTGCGGTAGGAAGTAGTAATTTTCCCCTCTACATCTTCAAATATATAGCCATATTCCTTGGCATAAGACTCTGCGTACGAACCAGCATATCCCCGGATAGTTTTAAGATTCACGCACCCCCAAAAAGCACTATTCTCTATTTTCGTCACGCTTTCCAATCGTTGTTACTCCATCTGGTATAACAGCATACTCCAATAAAGCGCAATAATAAAATGCCTCATCACCTATTGTTGTCACACTGTCTGGTATTACAATACTTTTTAATAATCTACAATCCGCGAACGCACACTCGCCTATTTTCTTTACACCATCCGGGATCTCTACCGTTTTCAATTCTGTCTTGCTTTGAAATGCCCTATCCCCAATCTCGGTACATCTGCTTGGCATTACGACATCTGCACCGTTTGCCTTATATTTTGTAATCTTCGTTCCATCCCACTCAAAATCTGCTTCACTCGTCTCAGCTATATCTGCAACTACCATTTCTGTCGGTTCTTCCGCCGACACCGTCCCCACCGGAACGTTTACCAGCAAACTCACGCCCATGCACGCCGCCAGCGCAAAGCCTGCAAATCTCTTTGTTCTTCTCATCTTTTTTCCTCCTCTTCTTCTCTCCATATACATGCTATCTCCTTGCCCTGCGTACAATAATTAGTAAAAATATTTACTAATTTGGATAGTACATTTCTTTACTATGCTATTGTGTAAACAAGGTGAAATTATGGATAATAAAAAATATATTGAACGAATCAAAAATTTAAGAGAGGATCATGACTACACGCAGGAATATGTCTCCAACTATCTTGGCACATCCCAGACAATGTACGCTCGCTATGAGCGCGGTGCCAACGAATTGCCAATCCGCCATCTTCTATCCCTGTGCAAATTGTATCACGTTTCCTCCGATTATATACTTGGACTGAGCAATAAACTCTAAGTCCTTGTTTTAAATCGTCCATCTGTCTTTAATTTTAGTAAATATATGTACTAAAGCCAAGTCGATTTCTTGTAAGTCTTCTAAATATATGCTATCTTAATTTTATATTATTTTTTAAGGAGCGTGATTCTATGAATTGTCCAACATGTGGAGCAACACTTACAGACGGCACTACAACCTGCCCTACCTGCGGAGCAGCGATCTCCCAGCCGGCAGATTTCAACCAAATGCAATATCAACAGCCTGAGACAAACTTCAATCAGGCACAGTATCAGCAGCCTCAGGCAAACTATAATCAGCAACCATACCAGCAGCCTCAGGCAAATTTCAATCAGGCACAATACCAGCAGCCTCAAGCAAACTATAATCAGGCACAGTATCAGCAGCCTCAGGCAAATTACAACCAGATGCCATATGCAAATTCTGCTGCCTATGCCCCAGCAGGTGCTAAGTACAAGCGGAAATTCAATGCCGGACATTTTGCAGTGATGGGCGGAAGCCTGCTCTGTCTGATCTCCGTCTTTCTTCCGTTCCTGTCTGTTTCCCTTTTTGGATACAGTGAATCAATGTCGTTATTTAAGGACGGCGAAGATGGCGTCATCTTTTTGATAACTGCAATCGTGATCATTGCATTGTCTATGCTGCGGGTAAATACATTGAATATTATCCTGACCCTGATTCAGGGAATTTTCGCAATTTATGAAACTATGAGCGCAAAAAGCGAACTTTCCGATTATGGTTCTATGGTTCAATATGGTGCTGGTTTCTATCTGCTTTTGATCGGTGGTATCGTTGCATTTGTCGGTGCCATTATCGGCTTGGTTCTTCATATCAATGCAAAGAAAGCATTTAATCAAGCCTAACATACTTTTATAAAAGGAATAAACCATGAACAAACGAAGCTTACGCATACTAGAGTTTAATAAAATACTATCTATGGTGACAGAATATGCGACCTCCCCTATGGCAAAACGCCGGGTGGACCGCATGAAACCCCAGCGTGACATCGAACAGATCCGAAAATTACAGGAAGAGACAAACGATGCACTGAACCGTCTGAACCGTCATGGAAATATCAGCTTTTCCGGGTTATGCGATATCGGTGCATCCATCAAACGGCTGGAGGTACAGGGTACCCTTACTTCTAAGGAACTTCTGGACATCGCA
>OGDF01004830.1_pt1 | contig 14854 bp, 10 predicted proteins | sample 1570141 | NCBI WGS metagenome assembly OGDF01 (sample SAMEA4370581, study PRJEB24528) | human gut metagenome | reverse complement strand
GACAGACAGGTCAAACCCGTGTTTTTCCAGAAAATGAGGTGACATCCTGCAGTCTTTTGAGAAAATATAATGTATGTTGCTGTAACGCTCTGCCCAGTGGAGCACATCCATGTCAAAATGATCTCTGTGTTTGTGGCTTGCAAACACATAAACCGGGGTATCCGGCTCATACTCCGGGATCTGTCCACGGAACGTATAGCCGTTCACCCGGTCTCCTGCAAACCAGTCAAAAATCAAAACCTTCTCATCCACTTCCACTAAAAAGCAGCTGTGATGTATAAATATTACCTGCATTCCTTCATCCTTCCAATTATCTCATTTGCTTTTGTATATATTTCTGCCGGATCAAATCCAATGAGAAATATTCCATCCTCGTAAAGTACTTTTCCGTTTACCATCGTCAGTTTCACATTCTGCTTGCTGCCGCTGTAAACCAGATTTTTCACAAGGTTGTTCTCCGGCTGCATATTCGGCTGTCTCAGATCGATCATGACAAGGTCTGCCTTTTTCCCGACTGCAAGACAGTCACAATCCGGCAGTCCCATCGCATATGCGCCTCCGGCGGTCGCCATATAAAGCACCTCATCCGCCGGCATGCAGGAAGCGTCCCGTTCCCTGAGTTTTGCCAGTCCCGTCACAAGAAACATCTCCCGGAACATGTCCAGACAGTTGTTGCTTGCCGGTCCATCCGTACCGATTGCAAGATTAATCCCCTCATCCAGCAGTCTTTTGACCGGGCAGATACCGGAAGCAAGCTTTGTGTTCGAACCTGGGTTCGTCACTACCGACATGTGGTGTTTTTTCAATATCTCAATATCTTTCTCCTCCAGCCAGACACAGTGATAACCGCCGCCGCCATGTTCATACAGCCCCAGACTTTCCGTAAACTGCATTGGTGTCATTCCCCAGCGTGCCTTACACTCTGCCACCTCGCGCTCTGTCTCAGAATTGTGCGTCCAGACCGGTGCATGATACTTGTCCGCAATCTTGGCAACCCCTTCAAGCAGTGGACGCGATGTTGTGTATTCTGCATGAAATCCCGGCACATAGGAAGTGAGATCACTCAGCCCGTTGATTCTTAAATAATTCTCCTCCAGCACTTCCAGACTGTCGGTAAAATTGTTCAATCCACTGGTAAAAACAGTCCGGAAACCTGTATCCACATAGGCATTGATATGATAGTCCTGCATAATGTACATATCAAAATTTGAGGTGATACCACTCGTCAGGTACTCCATAATCCCGAGTATCGCAAGCCAGTAAGTATCCTCCCCTTTCAGCCTTGCCTCGTTTGGGAACACTTTCTGCTGCAGCCATTCCTGCAGTGGAAGATCATCTGCAAAAGATCGTAAAAATGTCATCGGCGTATGCGTATGTGCATTCTTAAATCCCGGCATTAAAAGATTTCCCTTCGCATCGATCTCCCGGTCCCAGATAATGATATCATCTTCTTTGCAGACAGCAGAAGTATCTGTGCCATCCCCGATATAACAGATATGGTCTCCTCTTACCCAGAGTTCCCCCTCCGTCACCTCAAAGGTGTGATCTGCTTTCGTCAATAATATTTTTGCATGATAAAAACGAATGTTCATACCGATCCCCCACTTTTATCACTGCCTGTATCCTGCAGCAGAATGCCCCACTTTGGACATCCGATCGTCATAAATTGCAGTGTGCGCCGGAAAAATCTATGATTTTCCCGACGATAAACACTGCTCGTTATTCTTAAATCTTACCAAATTTCACAGGATAATGCAAACCATTCCACCGTTATTATCATTCACGATTTTCTGCATGGTATCCTGTAATTTCAGCTGGCATTCATCGTCCATCATGGCAATTTTATTCCGGATTCCATCCTCCATCAGCTCACCGATCGATTTACCGAAAATATTAGTTTTCCAGACACCCTCCTCACTCTGCTGTCCCTCCCGGATGTAACGGATCAGGTCATTCGCCTGATCTTCACTTCCCACGATTGGAGCGATTTCCGTCTCAATATTGGCACGGATCATATGGATGGATGGGGAAACTGCCTTAATTTTTACCCCAAACTTGTTTCCATGGTGGATCAGTTCCGGCTCCGCAAGTTCAATGTCCTTTAACCCCGGATTCACAACACCATATCCTTTCATCTGCACTTCCTCAAAAGCCCCTGCGACTTTCTCATAAGATTCTTTCCTCGCCGCCATCTCGCGGATCATCGAGATCAGTTCATACTCACCATGGATAGGAACTCCTGCAAGTTCACTCATATTTTCATAGTAATACGGCTCTGCAACCTCCATCTGTATTTTCACACAGCCGCAGGCGAGATCCATCTCATCCATTTTAATCTTTGAAATGCAGTCTCCCGGTTCTGACTGCTGCTGGTAAACGTCTTTCGTGCGCTCCATATGACTTAAAATATCCGATGCCTGTGCAATGATCTCACTTTTTACCGGATGATCAGCGGAGAGCATTTCCGTCCATTTCGGGATAAAAAATTCCACCCGTTCAATCGGAAATTCATACAGCACACTCTCTAAAATTTTTAAGACATCCTCTCTGCGCAGCTGCTCACAGTTGACCGGCACAGCCGTTGTCTGATATTTTTTTTCCATCTCCGACGCAAGTTTTATTGTCTCCTGCGCATAAGGTTTTGCCGAATTTAACAGGATCACAAACGGCTTTCCGATATTTTTCAGTTCCTGAACGGTTCTCTCTTCTGCATTTATGTAATTTTCCCGTGCCAGTTCTCCGATTGTTCCGTCGGTCGTCACTACAATGCCGATCGTCGCATGGTCTCTGATGACCTTCTCGGTTCCGATCGATGCTGCCTCCGCAAATGGGATTTCCTGGTCTGACCACGGTGTCTTTACCATTCTGCTTCCATTTCCTTCCATATGTCCCACTGCCCCGTCCGCCAGAAAACCGACACAGTCGATCAGTCTTACACGCAGCTTTAATGGCTCTTCTTCCGTCTTAAAATCAGAGAGCCGGATCTCCGCCGCCTGCTGTGGAATGAATTTTGGTTCCGTCGTCATAATGGTTTTTCCGGCTGCCGCCTGCGGAAGTTCATCCATGGCTCTCTCTTTTTCTGCTTCTCCTTCCATAAAAGGAAGTACCATCAACTCCATAAACCGTTTGATGAAGGTGGATTTTCCAGTGCGCACCGGACCTACGATCCCGAGGTAAATCTCCCCGTTGGTACGGTTTCTGATATCCCTGTAAATGTTATACTCTTTATTTCCGCTATAATTGTCCATAAAAAATTCCCTCCATATGTTATCACATTGTATGAAGGGAATTTTTGTTTTATTCGTATTTATTCGATCACCACATCACATGCAGTTTTTTTGGCAGACATTGAAAGTGCATCTCTGTGACATCCCCACAGTACTCTCCGTCTGCATGAAGTACCATAGGTGTTTTCAGCTTCAGATCATATTCCTTACAGTTTGTCACCTCAAACCCTCTGATCCGCAGATGATTGGCTGTCACAAGCAATGGCAGGCATAAAAAAGTGCGCCATTTCGGGATTCCCCACGCCATACACACCGAAAGCTTTCCATCCTGCGCATCTGCCCCTGGTGCCATCGGCACACCGCCGCCCTCTGCCCGGAAATTCATTGCTGCGGCAAAAATCATTTTTTTGCGGTTCTGCTGTCCTTTTCCATCAAAAACTGCACCTGCATCTGTTGTCTGCATGGTAAATAACGACTGTACCGTCAGAAACAGATAGGTAAGCTTTCCGAGATGCAGCTTATTCAAAGCGTCTTTTACCTTGGACTTCAAAGCCTTCTTGCAGACTAATGCATCCAGTCCTGCCCCGGCACTGATTGCAAATAATCTCGGCTTCTCACAGCCGTTCCAGCTCACCTGCCCCAGATCCATCACATAATCTTCCCTGCAGTTTAAAATATGCCCGATCACCTCTGTAGGCGTTCCCGTTATTCCAAGTCCCCTTGCGAGGTCATTGCCGGAACCGGTCGGGATCACACCAAAGCGTACCTTCTCAAAATGCGTCATTCCGTTGATGACTTCATTTGCGGTCCCATCACCACCTACCACGACAAGTTGAATGTCATCCGCTCCACATTCACAGATGTCATGTGCCAGTGAAAAGGCATGCCCCTCATATTGGGTGACGTATGATTCGTAAGCAATGTTTTTCTTTTTTAAAACTGCTTCCGCTTCTTTCCAGATCTTTGCGCCTTTACCGCTTCTGGAATGCTCATTCACTATAAAACATAGCATATTCGCGGCTCTCCTTTCCTCTCTTCTTATCCTCATACATCCGTTCATCCGCGTCATGTACTATTTTTAAGATATCGATTCCGTTTCCCTCCGCTGTACCGGTTGCACTCGAAACCCTGAGACCGCCTTCTTCCCTGTGTCTTGCAAGTTTGTCCCTGACATTCTGGATGATCTGCTCTGCCTCCTGTTTCTCCGGATTTTCGATGAGCATGACAAATTCATCCCCACCGATACGATATGCCTTTTTCCGGCTATCTGTCTGTGCATAGATCGCACCGGACATTGTCTCGATCAGTTTATCTCCCATGCCATGTCCCATGCGGTCGTTGATTTCTTTCAGATTATTGATATCCCACAAAACCACGGCGACACGCTCCACCATCGTATAGTAATTGGCAAGCATATCTTCATATTTATTCTTATTATAAAGCCTTGTTGCAGAATCGACCTCCTTGCGGTAGGTAAGTTCCGCAATCCTGTAAGCATCCTCCCGCATGCTGCCAATGGTATGCTGGATGATCATCACGAACACAAATAGGATCAGAAGCTGCGGTAATATCCGGTAAACTATAATGACCACAACCGGCATCTTCGAAAAAGGGATCCTCGCAAATCCATCTGCCAGTTCAGACAAATACCATGTCCTGGTATGATTTCCCTGCAGCAGCAGGTTCAGATCACAGATCCCGTAATAAAATCCCACGATCATGCTGACCGGCAGCAGAAAAACTTCCAGTGCATAAGACAGCCATAATACGTTTTTCTCTTTATACTGAACTGCCACGATGAGTGGAAATACATACACCAGAACCATGTGGTAACTGAACATAAGGTTCATTGCTGCTGAAATTATGCAGATGCCGGTCACAAAAAAACACTTCATACGCTCATCCGATGGATCTGCTTTAAAAAATAAGATCACAGACGCAATAAAAAAGCCAGCAGAAATTGCATATGTCACACTGAACACAATTGCATTTACTGTCGGAAAACGGCCAAACGCCAGTCCCCAGACCGCCGTCAAAACAATAAACGCTCCGACCATCTCCCTCAGGGTCTTCTTATTGATCTCAATCTCCTGCTGCGCTAATTCCTCATTATAATGTTCCCCAAAATTAGTCATCTTCCGTCCCTCATACTCTCGTAATTATCCCATACCTGTCATTATCCGGTACTTCTGATCACTTTCTGTTCAACTATAAGTACCCCGATACCTTAATCTCCACTACATATAGTAAAGTATAACACAAAACGTTATATTTCTGTGAACTTTTTTTATATTTTTCTGTTTTTTAACATTTTATAGAGTTATCGTGGAATACTATTTGCCGTACACAGTGCTCCCCAGCCTAACACCGGATTCGGGTAAACTGTAAAACCCGGCAGTTTGCGCGCCCCACGGATCAGGTAAGCTTTCATTTTTTCCCCGTAAAGATAGGCATCGTTGCCGTTTACAATGCCCCACTGCATCAAAAGTGCTGCACTTCCGGTCACAAACGGTGTCGCCATGGATGTTCCGGTACGCACCTGATAGCCGCCGCCCGGTGCGCAGGACATGATCTCCACCCCCGGAGCCACAAGATCGGGCTTTACCTGATTGGTTGCCCTCGTATAACCTCTCCCGGAAAATGCAGCTGCCTGGTCAAATCTCGCATCGTATGCCCCGACAGTGATCACTTTCGTCGCTGTAGAGGGAATCGTGAGAGTTGTCTCCTCCACCGGATTTAAAAATCCCGTTCCGCTGTTTAACACATTTCCTGCCGGAAGCCACATGTCAAACGCGCCGTCTGTAATCCGGATGGGAGTGAGCCTGATCTTCCAGATTCCATCGTCAATGTAACTGCCCACTGGGATAAAATCCAGATAAATTTCCTGGTAGGGATTGTACGGACTTGGTTCTCCATAATACACCAGAAGGTTTGTTTCTCCTAACTGAAATCTCTGGGTTCCCTGTATCCGCTGCAATGGTCCGATCGCAGTTCCGCCCGGATGGATCACAGAGACACCGATTTCATCCACATAATTTTTCCAGATCTGCAAATTTAAGGATGCCTCATACGCGCTCACCGCGATCTCAACCTCCTGCTCCTCATTCAGCGTCAGTTTTCCCGCTGTATGGACTGCTGCACTCCCTTCATTGCCACTGCCGATCACAATAGACGTTTTCCAGTAATTCGCCATGTCATCCAGATAGGTCTCTATCAGTGAATTCCCGGAATGGGAACCGTAATTATTGCCAAAGCTTAGATTTAATGCAATTGGTTTTCCATACTGCCTTGCTCTCGCAATACAGAAATCCACAGCACTCATCAGTTCCGTTGTTTTCGGAAACGAAGTCTCTCTCGGCACACCAAGTTTCACAACGATCAGTTCACTCTCATATGCCACGCCACGGTACCGCCCATTGGAAGCCCTGCCATTTCCTGCCGCAATGCCTGCAACATGCGTACCATGCCCGGATGCATCCCTGCTCGGGCAGATTGCGTACCGCTCCTGCTCACTCTCCTGCCTTAACGCCAGATTAATCGTCTCACGCTCGTAGACCGTGTCAAGCGTCTGATCCCACAGCACAGCAATTCTTGTCGTTCCGTCACTGTTGCAAAAATCCGGATGCGCATAGTCAATTCCGGAGTCAATGACTGCCACAAGCACCTCTTTTCCTGTCAGATTACTTGTCGGACTTGTACCCTGCCCGGTCTGCAGCGGATTGATGCAGGAACTTCTTTTTCCGTTTTCCACCGAAAAAAAAAGTCGTTTTGGTTTCTCCATATATTCAATTTCAGGCATGGATGCGACAAGCTCTACCAACGGCTGCGGAATCCTTAAAATAGCATATTCATTTGTGAGGTTATAAATTCCAATCTGAGCCTGTTCCTCCGGGAAACGCTCCGACAGCTTCTGCCGCAGTTCCTCTGTCGTTCCAAAAAATTTTACGATCACCTCCCAGCTATCATCTGCAACATCATATCCTACATCCAGATTCAGGGACTTTTCCCGTTCCTCCCGCGTGGCATCCAATGCCAGATTTAATATATTTTCTATCTTTCCACAGTTTTCCTTCATGCGTTTTTCCGTTTTTTCTTTATTCTATGCATGAATTCATCCCCTTAGCATAAACTAAACCAAAATAGAATGCGATCAGAATGTAAGGAAAAATATATGTGTGGAATTGCAGGTTTTTATAACGCCAAAGGAAATTATCAACAACAGAAAGAAAAATGGGCATCTGTGCTGACTTCCATGCACGAATGTCTTGCGCACCGTGGAAATGATGAGTCCGGGATCTATCTGTCAGATATGGCCGGTCTCTCCCACGCGCGCTTAAGTATCCGCGACATTGTCACCGGGAAACAGCCGATTATACGCCAAAAGAACGGAAAGGAATACGCGATTGTATACAATGGCGAATTATATAACACCGGGGAACTCGCCCGTGACCTGCGGCAGTCCGGCTATGAATTTTCGACGACTACGGACACCGAAGTCATTCTTTATGCCTATATGCAGTACGGCGCCAGTTTTGTCCGGAAACTGAATGGAATTTTTGCCTTTGCCATCTGGGATGACAGCAAAAAACAACTTCTCTTATACCGTGACCGCGTAGGAATCAAACCGCTTTTTTACTCGTTTGTATCCGGACAGCTCCTGTTTGCCTCTGAGCCAAAGGCACTTTTTTGTTTTCCGGGATTCACTCCGAGGGTTTCTATGGATGGCATGCGCGAAGTTCTCGCGATCGGACCTGCCCGGACCATGGGAAATGGAATTTTTGATGATGTAAACGAAGTGCTTCCCGGACATTATCTCATTTTTTCTAAAAATACGATGTCCGATCACACTTACTGGGATCTGTTCCGCGCCCCGCATACCGATTCCTATGAACAGACAGTGGAAACTGTCTCTTTTCTTCTACGCGATTCCGTGACCAGACAGATGGTATCCGATGTTCCGGTGTGCACGTTTTTGTCCGGCGGCATTGACTCAAGCATTGTCACCGCGATTGCCTGCCGTTACATGGAAAAACACGGTGAAACCTTAAATACTTTTTCCTTTGATTTTAAGGACAATGACATTTATTTTAAATCCAACGCCTTTCAACCGGAGCGTGATCTTCCTTATGTCAGGATCATGTTAGATCACTATCACACAAACCACACGTATCTGGAATGCGATGAAAACACGCTCTTTTCCGCACTCAGAGATGCCGTCGACGCAAAGGATTTTCCGGGTATGACAGACGTGGACTCCTCACTGCTCTACTTCTGTTCCCTTGTAAAAAAACACAATAAGGTCGCACTGACCGGTGAATGTGCCGATGAGATTTTCGGCGGATATCCGTGGTTTTACCGGGAAGATCTTTTATCCAGAGATGGCTTTCCGTGGTCCGCGGATATGTCTGTGCGAACGCTGTTTCTTAAAGACTCGTTCATAAACGATCTGGATCTGGCTGCTTACTCCCACGACCGTTACCAGACTTCTTTAAACCAGGCACCACACCTTTCAGACGAGACGGAAACCGAGCGGAAACGCTATAATATCGCTTATCTGAACATCAAATGGTTTATGCAGACACTGCTCGACCGCATGGACCGCACAAGTATGTACTCTGGTTTAGAAGCCCGTGTTCCATTTGCCGACCACCGCATCATTGAGTACGTTTTTAATGTTCCGTGGGAAATGAAATACCAGAATGGCGTTGAGAAAGCTCTGCTCCGTGATGCCTGCAAAGACCTGCTCCCGGCGGAACTTCTGCACCGGAAAAAGAGTCCTTACCCGAAAACCTATCATCCCGGCTATGAGAAACTTCTGATTGCAGAAATGCAGCACATCCTTGACCAGCCGGATGCACCGGTCAAGACCTTCATCGACACAAAAAAACTCGAAACCTTCCTAGAGGCACCGACCGAATACGGAAAGCCGTGGTTCGGACAGCTCATGGCAGGACCGCAGCTGCTCGCCTACTTCATCCAGATCAACTACTGGATGCAGAAATACCACCTGAATCTGTAATTTCCGGATAGGTGGAAGCGCAGTCCCGGCTATCCGGTCTGGCAGTCTGCCGGATTTTCATAACTGAGATGACGGAAAGGAAGCGGGGCGCAGAATGAAACTTGTTCAAATTGCTTATTTATCAATGTTTCCTTTTTGACTGCTCTCATTGTTTATATTCATTCAGCAATGGACAGTCCGCACAATATGTCCGTTTCATGACACACACTCGTCTTAGGTTTCTCGTGTGTGCGTTACATGCCAGAAGATCAGCAGAGAAGCAGGGCAAAAATCACCCGGTTTTCCTTTTGATTTTTGCCCTGCAATAAACGATGCTGATTCTGGCATTTACGCACACTAGAGAAAGCTAACGAGTGTGTGTCTGAAACGGACATATTGCGCGGACTGTTCATTGATGAATGTACATAAACCAGCAGTCAAAAAAGAAACATTGATAAATTTACGCAATTTTTCACGAAAGTTTCATTCTGCGCCCCGCTTCCTTTCCATGCATACACAAATAATATAACCCGGCAGACTGCCAGACCGGACAGCCGGGACAATGCTTTCAGTTATTCGGAAAGTACTTTGTTCAGGATGTCTGCGAGCGGAACCATGGCGTTTTTTGCCTCCTGCACGGTATTAGTCTGAGCCCCGACCTCGACAAGCAGCGTTTTCGGACAGTAATGCATGTTGAAACGGTAGCCTTTGAGGTAGATTTTTCTTGTGTATCCCGGATAGTATTCTGCGGCGGCAAGCTGCATCTGAAATGAGAATGCCAGATTATCCGCTATGTATGGATTGTACAGATAGGCGATATCCCCCAGTTTGGTCGTTCTGCTCAATCCGTTAAAAAACATTACTTTTGCCATATCCGTTCCATTCACATTCGTGACAAGCCTTGTGTTCTCCCCCACGCCATCCCGGTGCAGATCTATGACCACGTCAATGCCCGGGTTGTCTGCCAGTATCTGCTCTAATGCCGGTGCTGCTTTGGAATACGCTTTATCACGGATGGTATCATATTCCCCGGTGTCGTGGATGACATTGTATCCATATTGCTGCGTCAGCAATTCTGTCAGATAATCCCCAACGCCCACAACCGTAGTTGAGCGGTCTCCGGGAATAGAATCCGCATACCCTTCCAGTGAATGGGTATGATAAATTAAGATTTGTGGCGTACTCGCATCATGTGCGATTTTCATATTTTTTCCGGTGAGTGCTGCCACATTTAACTGATCACTTTTTACAGTTGTAGTACTGTCCACCTGATAAAAATTCTGCACAAGATAATCAAAATCGTTTAATTTATCCAGAGAATATTCGACTGCTTTCTGTGTTGCTGCTATGGGCGGTGCAACTGTGAGAGATGTCTGCTCTGCGGAGTTGGATGTTTCCTGCGAGGTGTCCGGGTTCTGTGCATTTGCAGCTGCCTGTGAATTGTCGGTGCTCTGCGCGTTATCTGCCGGCTGTGAACTTTCTGTATTCTGTGCATTATCTGTGTCCCCATTATTTTGCATCACAACCTGTCCGTTCTCATCCACGTAGTTCTCGTCCAACGCTTCCATCGCAAGGATCATCTCATAGGAAAGCGTGCTCTCTGCATCAGTTTCATAAGATTGTATCTGAACCGTATAATCTGCAATTGGAAATAATATTTTCTCCACTTTGGCAAGAAAATGGTTACCGTTTTCCTTCTCTTCATAGTGAAGTCCCGGTGCCAGCACATCCACCACTGCCGTCCCTGCCATTTTTACTGCTGCTTTTTTCCCGATACTCCAAAGCTCCTGCCGCTGTACAAAAAATGTTACAAGTGCTGTAACTACCAGCATTCCCATCAGATATTTTCCATATTTATTTTTCAATCTTTTTTTTTGATAACTTCTATAACCATGAAAATACATAATACAACTTATGCCAGTTTCCATTCATTATGCAAAAATGTTGTGATCGATCAAAGCGATATTTAACCCCTCTGATATAGTAAAACTTAATCTTTTGACAGATTCATCAATATCTTTTGGTGTCACAAACATGGTGTTCAGATTCGGAGACAACAGCTCCCGGATCAATTCATATTTCTCTGTCTCATTGAGTTCTCCAAGAGTGTTGCCAAGCGTCTTAAGTTCGCTGCTCTGATTCATCGCCGTGATCAGATTAAACATCGTATCATTTACTATAGTGGCAGCGTCAACAACCGTTGGAACCCCGATTGCAATAACTGGAACACCAATGCTTTTCTCATTTAACCCGTGTCTGTGATTGCCGACACCGCTTCCCGGATTGATTCCGGTGTCCGTCACCTGAATGGTCCGATTGAGACGCTTGGTATTTCTTGCTGCAAGCGCATCAATTGCGATCACAACATCCGGTTTTGTCTCCTTCACAATTCCATTCACGATCTCCATAGATTCCATGCCTGTCTGTGCCATTACACCCGGAACAATACTGCTCACGCGATTGACATGCTCTTTTCCAAACGCATATTTTCCGTATTCATTGATAATATGTCTCGTAATGTAGAGATTATCCACCACTCTTGGTCCCAATGCATCCGGCGTTACTGCCCGGTTTCCAAGACCGACGATCAGTACGGAGACATCCTCTTTTTTTACGCTGATCAACTGCTTTAACACTTTGGCAAGCTGCTCCGAGATCTCTCTGTGATAATCTTCGTCCTCCTCATCCATATTCGATGCCTCGATCGTGATATAAGTACCTTTTGGTTTCTCCATGGCTTTTGCACCATTCTCCGTCTCGATCACCACTGTGCTGATGGTCAGATTTTTACTGACATGCTCCTCCGAAAAACGGACACCTTTCAGTTCCACTTTATCTTCCTGCATTTTTTCCTGCGTCTCTAATGCAAGGTCTGTTCTGATCTGGTACATATGCGCTTCTCCTCTTTCTCATTCTGTGGATTTTCGTTACTGTTCCCAACTTATCTCTTTCTGTAACGAGTTCCCGCTCATTTTACTTAGTATGTCCCTGCCCAAAAAATTTATCCACAGCTTTTTAGGAATTTGCCCTCACCTTCAGATCGCCTTGAAATTTAGAAAAAGGTATTCAAAAAATTTGCAAAAAATGTCATTTTATATATTGACAGCATTATAGAAATGTCCTATACTACTCTAGTATGTTTACATTGAACTGTCCGTGTCCGGCTTTAATGTAACAATCATGAACAATTACAATCATAAAAAAATTGGAGGTGTACAGATTGGCTAACATTAAATCTGCAAAGAAGAGAATTTTAGTAACTGAAACAAAAGCTGCTAGAAACAAATCTATCAGATCTGAAGTGAAAACAGTAACCAAGAAAGTTGAGGCTGCTGTTGCTGCAAACGATAAGGAAGCTGCAAAAGCTGCATTAACAGTTGCAATTTCTACTATCGAGAGCGCTGCTTCTAAAGGTGTTTATCACAAAAACAATTCTGCTAGAAAAGTTTCCCGTTTAACAAAGCTTGTTAACGCAATGGCTTAATAGAAGATAAATTAAAATTCGCGAATTCAAAAATCACCAGTACCGTCATACTGGTGATTTTTTTATACAATAGAATGCACGCAAAGCGTGCATTCTATTGTTTGCTGTATTTCATTAAAAAGAGTTCCACTGCCATCTGGTCGTTCATTCGGCCGGTCTTTACCGCTTCCTCAAAATCCACGCCATCCCGGATTGCCTGCTTTAACTGCTGCATCGTAAATCCTTTTGCCTGCGTCACATTTCTCCGTACTGCAAACGGCGGGATTCCTGCTTTCTGTGCCATCGTATTGTTATCAAATCCCTTTTGCGACATATCCTTGACATTCAACAGAATCTGAAACTGTCTGGAGATCAGATACATAATCCGCATGGACGGTTCTTTTAATGTCAGCAGGTCATAATACAGATCCAGCGCTTTCTTCTGATTATGCTCCGCGATCGCATTGACCATCTCAAAAATTTTATTTGTGGTCTGCTCTGTCGTCACTGCCTCCACGTCCTTCGCCTCGATGACATCCTTATCCATACAGTAACAGATCAATTTTTCCAGCTCGCGGTCAATATTGCCCATATCCGTTCCGGTTTTGCTCAAAAAAAGCTGCATGACAGAACCTGTGATATTCTTCCCCTCTTTTTTCAGACGTGTCAAGATCCAGCGTGTCAGAAGTTCCTCTGTCTGTGTTGTAAACTCCACGATCTTTCCTACATTTTTCACTGCCTTATAGAGCTTCGAGCGCTTGTCCACTTCCTCCTCCACAAAAAGAAACAGTGTCGTATCCGGAACCTGCGGCATATACTCTGCCAGCTCCTCACAACTGCCCTTAAAAAAGCCGCTGTTTTCAATCAGGATCACTCTCCGGTCGGCAAAAAAAGGAAGGGTTTCCGACAGGTCGATCACCTCTTTCGGATTTGTGTCTTTTCCCTCATACGCAGTAAAATTCATCGTATCATCCGGCTGCACCAACGCTTTTTTCAGCTTGTCTTTGTACTGTTTTTTCAGGTACGCCTCGTCGCCGTAGAGCAGATATATCTTTTTAAATTGTCCACTCTTAATATCTTCGTCAATCGTTTTCATTGTCACCTGTTATCCAATCAAAGTGTACTGCATCAGTTCATAATGTAATTTGCTTCCCTCTGTGATCTCCATTGGGAGCAGCGCTCTTGCCACCAGTTTCAGCTCGCCGTCCGGCTCGTCTACCCTTCTTAAATGTGCATAGTCACCATCAATTTGTTCTACAATATAGTCACATACTAACATATGTTTCTCCTTTGCTTTTAAACTCTTTTAGATAATTGCGAACCTCCTATCTTTCTTTAAATTGTTCAAAATTAACAAAATTTTCGAAAACACGCTCTCGCTACGTGTCGCTGGTAACGGTACTAAGAAGCCAGTCACGATTGCCATCGCACCTGCCTTCTAAGAACCGACCGCTCCCCAGTGTTTTCTCAAGCTTTTGTTAATTTTTCACAATTCAATTTACGTTCTCATGAGTTTCGCAATTATCTATAAACTCTTTCCCTATTATATAGAACAATTCATCTTCCTTCAAGGAATTTTTCCACCACAGGTTTTCCATTTTCCATACGGATGCGGATACGTCCGCACTCCATTGTCTCATAGACTGCACTTCCGCTCTCCTTTATATTGCACAAAGCCTCCTCACCCGGATGCCCATAGCGGTTGTTTTCCCCACAGGAAATGGTTGTGATCTCCGGTGAGAGTGCCATTAGGAAATCCCGACTGTTGGAATATCTTGAGCCGTGATGCGCCGCCTTGTAAAATGTGACGCTGCCAGCCTTTTTGTGTTCCACAAGATACCGCTCTTCTGCGCTGCTGATGTCCCCGGTAAAAATACCGGAAAACTCCTGATCTTCATAGCGCAGCACAAGGGACAGTGCATTCTTATCCTCACTTTTATAAGTTTGATCCGGGAAAATGCAGCGCAGCCCCGCTTCACCATCGGTGAGTGTGTCACCGCAGTCCATTTTTAAAATTTCTGTTCCATACGTTTGCGCCAGTGCCAAAAGTTCCTGATAGGCTTCGTCATTTAATACATATTTCGAAAACACAATATGATCGATCTCATACTCTGCCTGCAGGATCTCCTTTAACCCTGAAATATGGTCTGCGTCTGTGTGTGAAAC
>OGDF01004826.1_pt1 | contig 14860 bp, 13 predicted proteins | sample 1570141 | NCBI WGS metagenome assembly OGDF01 (sample SAMEA4370581, study PRJEB24528) | human gut metagenome | reverse complement strand
GGTGACAAACCGGAGGAAGGTGGGGATGACGTCAAATCATCATGCCCCTTACGTCCTGGGCTACAGGCGTGCTATAATGGCAGATATAAAAAGTTGCAAAACCGTGAGGTGGAGCTAATCTGTAAAGTCTGTCTCAGTTCGGATTGAAGTCTGCAACTCGACTTCATGAAGCTAGAATTGCTAGTAATCGTGGATCAGAATGCCACGGTGAATACGTTCCCGGGTGTTGTACACACCGCCCGTCACGCCATGGGAGTCTGTAATATCTAAAAATGGTAGCCTAACCGTTTACGGAGGGATCCATCTAAGGTAGGACAGGTGACTGGGGTGAAGTCGTAACAAGGTATCACTACCGGAAGGTGGGGATGGATCACCTCCTTTCTATGGAGAAAAATCTAATAGAACTTATTACAAAAAAGATTCTAGTTACCAAAATATTTTTAAACGTTTTACTTAGTTTTGAGAGATCATTTCTCATAAATGAGACTCTCAAGAAAATTGTTCTTTGAAAACTTGATAATGTGGTAGTTTAATTGTTGTAACGAGCGACAATTGAACATTAAGATCTCAAATATATTTATTTATTAAATTAAATAGATAAATAGATCTCACAAATTAGGAAACAAACAAGGTGGTTAAATTAATAAGGGCGTACGTGTGGATCACTTGGCACTAGAAGCTGATGAAGGACGTGACAAACTACGAAATGCCTCGGGGAGCTGTAAGTAAGCTTCGATCCGGGGATATCCGAATGGGGGAACCCACTTGTGGTCATGCGCAAGTATCAATTAGTGAACACATAGCTAAACTGAGAGCAACCCGCTGAACTGAAACATCTTAGTAAGCGGAGGAAAAGAAAGAAAAATCGATTTCCCAAGTAGTGGCGAGCGAAAAGGAAATAGCCCAAACCAGTCTATGGACTGGGGTTGTAGGACCATTATATAAGAGTTACAAAACTATATCATAGTTGAATTAGCTGGGAAGCTAAACCGTAGAAAGTGATAGTCTTGTAAGCGAAATGATGTAGACTCTTTATGGTATCCTGAGTACGGCGGAGCACGTGAAATTCCGTCGGAATCCGCGGGGACCATCCCGCAAGGCTAAATACTCTCTAGTGACCGATAGTGAACAAGTACCGTGAGGGAAAGTTGAAAAGAACCCCGGGAGGGGAGTGAAATAGACAGTGAAACCGTATGCTTACAAAAAGTTAGAGCCCGTTAATGGGTGATAGCGTGCCTTTTGCAGAATGAACCGGCGAGTTATTGTATTATGCAAGGTTAAGTTGAATAGACGGAGCCGAAGCGAAAGCGAGTCTTAATAGGGCGATATAGTATGATGTAATAGACCCGAAACCGAGTGATCTAGCCATGAGCAGGTTGAAGGTAAGGTAACACTTACTGGAGGACCGAACCGACGTACCCGGAAACGTGCGCGGATGACTTGTGGCTAGCGGAGAAATTCCAATCGAACTCGGATATAGCTGGTTCTCCCCGAAATAGGTTTACGCCTAGCCTCGTGGTAAAGCTTCTTGGAGGTAGAGCACTGAATAGACGATGGCGTCGTATAGATGTACTGAATTTAATCAAACTCCGAATGCCAGGAAAGTATACACGGGAGTCAGTGTATGGGTGATAACGTCCATACGCGAGAGGAAAACAATCCAGACCACCAGCTAAGGTCCCAAATTTCATGTTAAGTGGGAAAGGATGTGGAGTTGTCTAAACAGCTAGGAGGTTGGCTTAGAAGCAGCCATCCTTTAAAGAGTGCGTAATAGCTCACTAGTCGAATGACACTGCGCCGAAAATGTACCGGGGCTAAACATGAAACCGAAGCTGTGGATTTTATAGATAATATAAAATGGTAGGGGAGCGTTCTAATTGCGACGAAGATGGATCGTGAGGACTGTTGGAGCGATTAGAAGTGAGAATGCCGGTGTGAGTAGCGCAAGAAGGGTGAGAATCCCTTCCACCGTTTGCCTAAGGGTTCCTGGGGAAGGTTCGTCCTCCCAGGGTAAGTCGGGTCCTAAGACGAGGCCGAAAGGCGTAGCCGATGGACAACAGGTTGATATTCCTGTACCACCTATATAACTGATGGAGTGACGAAGGAGGCTATAGAAAGCCAGTTAATGGATTCTGGTCTAAGCACAAAGGCGTACATATAGGCAAATCCGTATGTAATGTAGCTGAAGTGTTATGGTGAAGGTAATAGCGATATTACTGAAATTTCTAGACGCCAAACTTCCAAGAAAAGCTTCTAGGGTTAATTATATAGGTGCCCGTACCCAGAACCGACACAGGTAGGCAAGGAGAGTATCCTAAGGTGAGCGAGAGAACTATGGTTAAGGAACTCGGCAAAATGACCCCGTAACTTCGGGAGAAGGGGTGGTCTAGCGATAGACCCGCAGTAAAGAGTCCCAGGCAACTGTTTACCAAAAACACAGCTCTCTGCTAAATCGAAAGATGATGTATAGGGGGTGACACTTGCCCAGTGCTGGAAGGTTAAGAGGAGAGGTTAGTAATGACTTCGGTTATATTTACGAAGCTTCGAATTGAAGCCCCAGTGAACGGCGGCCGTAACTATAACGGTCCTAAGGTAGCGAAATTCCTTGTCAGGTAAGTTCTGACCCGCACGAAAAGTGTAATGATCTGGGAACTGTCTCAACCATAGACTCGGTGAAATCTTAATACCTGTGAAAATGCAGGTTACCCGCGACAGGACGGAAAGACCCCATGGAGCTTTACTGTAGCTTGATATTGGATCTCGATGTGTTATGTAGAGGATAGGTGGGAGACTATGATGTTAGGACGCTAGTTCTAACGGAGTCAACCTTGGAATACCACCCTTAGCATGTTGAGATTCTAACCTCGACCCATTATCTGGGTCAGGGACAGTGTCTGGTGGGCAGTTTGACTGGGGCGGTCGCCTCCCAAAAAGTAACGGAGGCGCTCAAAGGTTCCCTCAGAATGGTTGGAAATCATTCGAAGAGCGTAATGGTATAAGGGAGCTTTACTGCGAGACCTACAAGTCAAGCAGTTACGAAAGTAGGACATAGTGGGCCGGCGATTCAGAATGGAATGGTCGTCGCTTAACGGATAAAAGTTACCCTGGGGATAACAGGCTGATACCACCCAATAGTTCACATAGACGGTGGTGATTGGCACCTCGATGTCGGCTCGTCACATCCTGGAGCTGGATTCGGTTCCAAGGGTTGGGCTGTTCGCCCATTAAAGTGGCACGCGAGCTGGGTTCAGAACGTCGTGAGACAGTTCGGTCCCTATCCGTCGTGGGCGCAGGAAAATTGAGAAGAGCTATCCTTAGTACGAGAGGACCGGGATGGACATACCTCTGGTGTATCTGTTGTAACGCCAGTTGCAGTGCAGAGTAGCTATGTATGGAATCGATAACCGCTGAAAGCATCTAAGCGGGAAGCGAACTTCAAGATGAATTTTCCCATATTTTTATAATAGTAAGATCCCTGAAAGACTATCAGGTTGATAGGCTGGAGATGGAAGTGTAGTGATACATTGAGTTGACCAGTACTAATAGATCGAGGATTTAACCATAACTAATTTGTGGAACCACATTATCATGTTTTCAGAGAATAATTTCTCAAAATTTTATTAGTGATGATATCGAAGTGGAAATACCTGTTCCCATCCCGAACACAGAAGTCAAGCACTTCAGAGCCGAAAATAGTAATTAGCAAAAATAGGACGTCGCTAATTTTTTTTTGCTCTTTTTTAGATTTTTGTAAACTTTTGTATTTTTTATTGTATTTGATTATTATTATTTGTATAATATTATTGGGTGATAAAAATGGAATATAAATATACTTCAAGAAGTGAAAGAGATACAATTGAACTTGCTGAAAATTTTGAAGCAGAAAAGTTTTCAGGTATGGTTATTTGTTTAGAAGGAGATTTAGGAACAGGTAAGACTTTATTTACAAAAGGTTTTGCTGCTTCTATGGAAATAGATGAAACAATTACATCTCCATCTTATAATATAATAAAAGAATATTATAGTGGTGAAATGCCTTTATATCATATGGATGTATATAGACTTGAAAAAGATGTTGAATCAATTGGTTTACCAGATTATTTTGGTAAAGATGGTGTTGTAATAATTGAATGGGCAGATATGATTGAAAAATATTTACCTGAAGAAAGACTTGAAATTAAATTTACTGCAATTGATGAAAATAAAAGATTATTAAAAATAATTCCTTATGGTCAAAGATATGAAGAACTTTGTGAGGCAGTTCTATGATCTGTCTTTTTTTCGATACAAGTTCTGACCTTTTAAAGGTATCTTTAATAAAAGATAACAAGATTATTTTTGATAAAGAATTGCATACAAAAAATGATCATTCAAGTTATTTAGTACCTACTATAGATGAGGCATTTAAAAGTAATAACATAGACTTTAAAGAATTAGATGAAATAATCGTTGGTAATGGACCAGGTTCATTTACAGGTACTAGAATATCAATCGCAGTTGCTAAAACATATGCTTTTTCATTTAATATACCTGTATATATGATTTCTTCATTAGAAGAATTAATATATGATAATGATGGATATGATTTTTATGTCCCAATAATAGAAGAAAAAAAAGAAAATTTATATTTTTCAATCTTTGATAAGGATAAAAAAAGAGTAATGGATGATACATATTCAAGCACTGAATATATGTACAAAAAATTAGAAGAATTAGATGGTAAAATATTATTAATTTCGTTATCAGATAAAGAATACGAAAAATACGATACAGTAAAGGCAATTATAAATGCATTAAATATAATGAAAAATATTGATGTAAATAATGAAAAGGTAAATCCACATTTATTAAAACCAAATTATATTAAGAAAATTGAAGCAGAAGCAAAACTATGATAAATAAAAATGTAGATATATCATCTTTAAAAGATATATTTAATGAGTATCAAGAAAATTATTCATTTGTAGATTCAGATTTTCTAAAAATATATTCATATGTTACTAATGATAAGGTAGTAGCATTCCTATTATTTAATGTAATGTACGAAAAATGTGAAATAGTTGATATTTTTGTACTAAAAGAATATAGAAATAAAGGAATAGCATCTAAACTTATTAATGAAATTACTAATGATTATACTGTGGATAACATTACACTTGAAGTAAGTATGTTAAATAAAAACGCAATTAATTTATATGAAAAATTAGGTTTTAAGAAAATTGCAGTTAGAAAAAATTATTATAAAGATTCAGATGGGATTTTAATGTTAAAAGAAGTAAGGTGAAAGTTATGAAAGATATTTATATATTAGGTATAGAAACATCTTGTGACGAAACAAGTGTATCAATTGTTAAAAATGGAGAAGAAGAAATTAGTACAGTTGTTTTATCACAAATAGATATACATAAAAAATTTGGTGGAGTAGTACCTGAAATAGCAAGTAGATCACATGTTGAAAATATTACAATAGTAATTGAAGAGGCTATTACAAAATCAGGTATGAAAATTGAAGATATGGATGCGATTGCGGTTACATATGGTCCAGGTCTTGCAGGTTCGTTAATAGTAGGTGTTGAAACCGCTAAAACACTTGCGATGATATATCATAAACCATTAATTGCAGTTCATCATATTGCAGGACATATATACGCAAATAGATTAGTAAGTCCATTAAATTTTCCATTAATTGCACTTGTTATTAGTGGTGGACATACTGAAATTGTATATATGGAAAAAGATTATTCGTTCAAAAAAATTGGTGGAACTTTAGATGATTCAGTAGGTGAAACATATGATAAAGTTGCAAGAGTAATGAATGTTCCATATCCAGGAGGACCAGTTTTAGATAAATATGCAAAAATGGGTAAACACACATATAATTTACCAGTACCAATGGATGATGATTCTTATGATTTTAGTTTTAGTGGTATTAAAAGTGCTGTTATAAATTTAGTTCATAATGAAAAACAAAGAGGTAATGAGGTAAATGTATATGATTTAGCAACTTCATTCCAAGATGTTGTTGTTGATATATTAATTAAGAAAACTATGAGAGCAGTTAAAGAATATAATGTAAAAGAAGTAATAGTTGCAGGCGGTGTATCAGCAAATTCTGGTATAAGAGAAAAATTAAAAGAATTATGTGATAAAGAAAATGTTAAATTAATTGTTCCAGAATTAAGATATTGTACTGATAACGCTACTATGATTGCAGCAGCTGCATATTATATGTATAAAGATGGAAGATTTTCAGATTTAACACTTAATATAAAACCAACAGATAAAATTAATTAAAGGTGTAAATATGAATAAAAATAAAAAGGGCTTTACATTAGTTGAAATGCTTGCGGCAATTGGAATTTTATTGTTAATCACAATCTTAACCTATCCTTCATTCAATAAATTAAATAAAAAAACAGAAGAAAAATTTGATTATAGCATAAAAACAATTGTAGAAAATGCTGCGAAAATATATGTAGATAATAATAAAGAATTAATTGATGAAAAAATAACATCAAATAATGGTAAATATTGTCTTCCAGTCGCAACACTTTCATCATATGATTATTTGGATACTCCAATAAAAAAATCAGATGGTGAAAATTTAAATTTAAAAAGTTGTGTTTATATTACAAAAGAAAATGAAGATAATAATATAAAATATATTTATGAATTATCAAGTGATACAGTAAAAGATGGAGTGGATTATCTTCCACCTATAATTATGCTTAAAAATAAAATATCAACAGCTAACTGTACATTAAATATGTATAATAGTAATGTTACAAAAGAAGATTTTGATAATTTATGTGATATTAAAGTTACTGATGATAAAACAACTGATTTTGTATTAGGTACGAATATTACAGTGAATCAAGTTACTGATGGTGATGCATTAATATTAACATATGAAGCAGTAGATGAAAGTGGTAATAAGTCTAAACCTTTAGAAATAAAATTAAAAAATAATATTAATTAAGATAATACTTTTTATGGTATTATCTTTTTTTCTTTTTGTAACCCTAATTTTAAAAACTGAATATAATGTTTATGAGAAAAGGAGGATATATGAAAAAGATAATTATAAGTATAATAACATGTGTAATTGTTATACTTGGTACAGTAATAGCTTTTATTACAAAGGATAATGATAATACATCAAAATTAACAAAAGTTAAAGTTGCAGAAGTAGCGCATACTATATTTTATGCACCACAATATGTTGCTTTAGAAAAAGGATATTTTAAAGATGAAGGGTTAGACATTGATCTTATTCTTACACCAGGAGCAGATAAAGTAACAAGTGCAGTTTTATCAAAAGATGTAGATATTGGATTTTGTGGTAGTGAAGCATCAATATATGTATATAATTCAGACAATGAAGATTATATAGTAAGTTTTGCAGGATTAACAAAAAGAGATGGAGCATTCTTAGTATCTAGAGAAAAAATAGATAACTTTAAATTAGAAGATTTAAAAGGAAAATATGTAATAGGTGGAAGAAAAGGCGGTATGCCTGAAATGACATTTGAATATACATTAAAAGAAAATAATATAGATTTAAACAATTTAACTATAGATACAAGTGTTGATTTTGCATCTATGGCAGGAACATTTATAAGTGGAGTAGGAGATTTTGTAACATTATTTGAACCTAGTGCTACACAAGTAGAACAAAAAGGATATGGATATGTAGTAGGTTATATTGGTGAATATGGTGGATCAGTACCTTATACAGCATATAATGCAAGAAAAAGTTATATTAGTGAAAATAAAGATACTATTCAAAAATTTACTAATGCAATAAATAAAGGTCTTGACTTTGTATGGAATAATGATGAAGAAACAGTTGCGAAAGTAATAGTAAATCAGTTTCCAGATTTAACTATAAATGAATTATCTAAAATGATAAAAAGATATAAAGATAATGATGCATGGATGAAAAATACATACTTTACAGAAGAATCATTTGATCATTTACAAGATATAATGATTGAAGCTGGAGAACTAAAAACTAAAGTTCCATATAAAGATTTAGTAGATACTTCATTTTCAAAAAGTGAGTAGAAATGAGTAAAATACTAAAAATAAGTAATTTATATAAAAATTACAATACTAAAAAGATGGAAATAGAAGCATTAAAAAATGTAAATATAGAAATAAATGAAGGTGATTTTCTAGGTATTGTAGGACCTTCTGGATGTGGTAAATCAACACTATTATCAATAATTGGAGGACTTGAAAGTATTACAAAAGGAAGTATTGAAAAGAAAGATAACTTAAAAATAGGTTATATGCTTCAAGATGATTGTTTATTTCCTTGGCTTACAATATATGAAAATTGCTTAATAGGTTTAAAAATAAATAAAACATGTACAAAAGAAAATATGGAAAATGTAAAGAATTTACTTGCAACATATGGACTAAAAGATTTTTTAAATAATTACCCAAAAGATTTATCAGGTGGAATGAGACAAAGAGTCGCACTTATTAGAACTCTTGCATTAAAACCAGATTTACTTTTACTAGATGAACCATTTTCAGCACTTGATTATCAAACAAGAATATCAGTTTCAAATGATGTTTGTAATATAATTAAGAATGAAAAAAAGACATTAATTATAGTTACACATGATATATCAGAAGCAATAAGTATGTGTAATAAAATTATTGTAATGAGTAAAAGACCATCAACAATAAAGAAAACTTATAACATTGATTATGATTTTGATAGAACTAATCCAATAAAGAGTAGAAGTTCAAAAGAATTTATGGAATATTATGAAAAAATTTGGGAAGATCTTAATGATGAAAAGTGAAGAATATAAAAAATATTTAAAAAGAATAAAAAGGGATAATATTCTAGTTCTTTTAACTCAAATATTGATTGTTGTTATATTTATTGTTTTTTGGCAAATAATGGCTGATAAAAATATGGTTGATACATTTTTAGTATCAAGTCCAAAAAAAGTATTTACTTCTATAATAGATTTAATAAAAGCAAATAATTTTTGGAACCATATATTTACAACAGTATATGAAATTATTATAAGTTTTATACTTGGTAATGTTATTGGTTTATTAGTTGCAAGTATACTTTGGTTTAATAAGTTTTTAGCGAGAGTATTTGAACCATTTTTAACTATATTAAATAGTTTACCAAAAGTAGCACTTGGACCTCTTATTATAATTTGGGCAGGCGCTAACATTAAATCAATTATAATTATGTCACTTTTAATATCCGCAATTATAAGTATAATTAATATTTATAATGCATTTAAAAGTACTGATGAAAATAAAATAAAAATAATAAAATCTATGGGTGGAAATAAATTAAAAGTATTTACTTATGTAGTACTAAGAGATAATTATTTAAAAATTATAGAATCATTTAAAATAAATGTAAGTATGTGTTTTGTAGGTGTAATAATGGGAGAACTTTTAGTATCAAAAGAAGGAATAGGTTATTTAATAATGTATGGATCTCAAGTGTTTAATATGAATTATGTAATAATGGGTGTAGTACTTTTAGTAATACTTACTGTAATGCTTTATTGCATAATTAGTTATATTGAAAAAATCTCTAAGAAATAGAGATTTTTTTCATAATATTTACGTATTTATTTCTTTAACTTCCTTATTTAACATTTCCAAGTAATCTTTTTCTGCCTGTGTTAAATGTTTTTTCATATATTTATCATATTCCTTATGTGCTTTTTCTAATGCTTTCTTATGAGATATAGTACCTGATCCATTTAATATATCTTTTCTTGTCATTTTTAAAAATGCATCTAATTCGTTTATCCAATCTTGCATAGTCATTGGATGCCTATCTAATGCATTAATTTCTGCGACATCCAAATAAGCAGAAACCATTCTATTTAATATATTAAGTTCTTCTGTTGTTAAATAATTTTTAGCAATTTCAGTTTCACTTTTTGTTGGATAATTTCCTTTAAAATTAGTAAGACCTAAATTATCTTTTTCTGAATCTACTCGTGTAAATATAATTTCAGCAGCAGTTTGTCCATGTGTAGCATAATGCATTTTATTTTGAACTGTTTTAAAAAAGTTTATTGATAGTTTGTCTTTAGGATTATAATCAACTGAAGTTGAATAAATATCTAATACTTTTCTCCAAAATATTTTTTCAGAAGATCTAATATCTCGAATTCTTGCAAGTAATTCTTCAAAATAAGGATTTTCTCCATTATTCTTTAATTTTTCATCATTTAATGAAAAACCCTTAACTATATATTCTTTTAAGATTTTTGTTGCCCACATTCTAAATTCTGTTGCTTTTTTAGAATTAATTCTATATCCAACAGCAATAATTGCATCTAAATTATAATGTAAAACATTGTAGTTTTTTCCATCACTTGCAGTTGTCAAGAAATTTTTGACAACTGAATCTTTATCAAGTTCTTTCTCTTTAAATATATTATTTAAATGATAACTTATATTTTGTTTAGTTGTATCATAAAGATTCGCCATCATATCTTGACTCATCCATATAGTTTCATTTTGAATATTAACATCTACTTTTATATTACCATCTTTTGATACATATATAATCATATTATTTTTCATAATTAAATTCCTTTCTTAAATTATAACTAAATTTTTTTCATTTATTTCTATTAGAAATTGTTTAACATCTAATTTCAAATTATAAAAATAATTTTTAAAATATTCTCCAATTATATCAGGATATAAAAATGTTAAAGTAGTTGCCCATATTTCGACGTCTTTTTCTGCAATTTGTTCAAATCTTTTAAAAGTTTCTAAAAAGTATTCAAAATATTTATTTCCGAATTTTTCTTTATAATAGTTTATATTAGATTTCCATTTATATATTCGCGAATCAGTATTTCTTTCAGACATTTTTAAAATACTTTTATTTGCAAATTTTCTAATATTTATACCATTATTATTGTATTCATACGCTAAAGGATAAATATAATAATCAGATATTGTGAAAGCGTCTGTCATATCTAATCGAAAAATATTGTTATTATATTCTATGATTTCAATTCCATCTCCTTCTTCAAATAATGATTCTAAACAAATTATTCTAAAATAATCTTCCCAATTATTAATATTGTTTTTATTTTTATCTATATAATCGAAATTAACATGTTTACAATTTTCAAAAAATTTTATTCCACAAACAAAATCGCTCTTAAATTTTTCTTCTTTATCATCTAAAATAAATAATTTTACTGGTGCAATTTTAATTCCCATTTTATTCCCAATTTTACTATACATATATTCGTTACAAGCACAATCATAATATTCATGTTTTAAAATATATTTTTCATTAGAATTATATTTATTTGTAGCTAAAAATAAATTACCACTATCACCTGAATTAGGAAATATTTTCAAATTAAAATCACTAATAAATAAAATATCATCAGATATTGAGAAATCTTTATTTTTATTTTCTTTTTCTTTAAGTTTTCTAAAACTTTTACGTTCAAATTTTTTAATTACTTTTTTTTCTTCCTCTGAATACATATTATATCTCCTTTAAATATATTATATCATGCTTTTATAATCTTTCTAGGTGTTTTATATATAAATAATATATATATTTTATACTAGTTTAATAATGGGTGTAGTACTTTTAGTAATACTTACTGTAATGTTTTATTGCATAATTAGTTATATAGAAAAAATCTCTAAGAAATAGGAATTTTTTTTGATTTTTAGTTAATGTTCGTATGAAAAGGTAAAAATGTATGATAAAATAGATAAGGAGAGTGATAGAATGAACCTAGTAGATAGTTTAAATGATAGACAAAAAGAAGCCGTTGTAAATACTGATGGGCCAATGCTTATACTTGCGGGTGCAGGTTCAGGTAAAACAAAGGTTCTAACAACAAAAGTAGCGTATTTAATAGAAGAAAAAAATATTGATCCAAATAATATTCTCGCTATAACATTTACTAATAAGGCAGCTAAAGAGATGAAAGAGAGAATTTTTAAATTGGAAGGAAATAGCGCATTTTATATCCAAATATCAACATTTCACTCTTTTGGTTTAAAAATATTAAAAGAAAATTGTGAATTATTAGGTTATGAAAAGAATTTTACAATACTTGATTCAGATGATTCATTATCAATAATTAAAAAAATAATGAAAGAATTAAATATTGATGCGAATAAATATAATCCAAAGGCAATAAAGAATGTAATTTCAAATAATAAAAATGAAATAATTGATCCAGAGAAATATTCTTTATATGTAAATACAGACTTCGATGAAATTGCTTTAGAAGTATATAGAAAATATGAAAAAAGTTTAAAAATAAATAATGCAGTTGATTTTGATGATTTATTAATTTTACCATTAAAGTTATTTAATAATAATCCTGAAGTTCTTCAAAAATATCAAGAAAAATATAAATATGTATTTATAGATGAATACCAGGATACAAATGAACCACAATATATATTATCAAAAATGATAAGTGCAAAATACAAAAATATTACTGTAGTAGGTGATGCTGACCAAGCAATATTTACATGGCGTGGCGCAAACTATAAAAATATTTTAAATTTTGAAAAAGATTATAAAGATGCTAAAGTCGTATTACTTGAAGAAAATTATAGATCAACAAAAACAATATTAAATGCTGCGAATAATGTCATTAAAAATAATAAAGTTAGAAAAGAAAAAAACTTATGGACTCAAAATGAAGAAGGAAGTAAGATTACATATTACAAAGCATTTGATGAAAAAGATGAATCAAATTATGTTGTAAATGAAATAAAGAAATTAATTGAAAAAGGAGTTAATCCTAAAGATATATGTGTTTTATATAGAGCAAATGCACAATCAAGAACAGTTGAAGAAGCATTTTTAACAAGTAATATTTCTTATAATATAGTTGGTTCTTATGCATTCTATAATAGAAAAGAAATAAAGGATTTAATCGCATATTTAAAATTAATATATAATAATAAAGATGATGTATCTCTCTTAAGAGTTATTAACTATCCAAAAAGAGGTATTGGAAATAAAGCAATAGAAAATTTAGCAATTAAGTCAAATGTACTTGATAAATCATTATATGAAGTAATAGATTCAGGAAAAGAATTAGACTTTAAAAATATGATTGAAGAAATAAAAAAAGAAGAAAGTCATTTAACTCTTACTGAATTAATTGATATGGTACTTGATAAATCAGGTATGAAAAAATCTTTAGAAGATGAAAAATCAATAGAGGCAGATATAAGACTTGAAAACCTAGAAGAATTTAAGTCAATCGCAAAAGCAATGGAAATAAATGAAGGTATAGTATCATTAGAGGAATTACTTGATAAACTTGCACTTGTAAGTGACGTAAGTGAACAAAAAAATGATAATGAAGATAAAGTAACACTTATGACAATGCATGCGGTTAAAGGTCTTGAATATGATTATGTATTCATAGTTGGAGTAGAAGAAGGATTATTCCCACATAGTAATTCACTTGAATCAAATGATGAACTAGAAGAAGAAAGAAGACTTTGCTATGTTGCAATAACAAGAGCAAAAAAGAAACTATATTTAATAAATGCTAGAAGTAGAATTTTATATGGTAAAGTTTCAAGTAATGTTCCAAGTAGATTTATAAATGAAATAAGTGATGAATATATTGAAACAATTGGTAAAAAAGAAGATATTAATGTATTTAAACCTAAAATAGATAAAAATAAAATGATGAATGAAGATAATGATTTACATCCTGGTGATATGGTTAATCATGATAAATATGGTTTTGGTGTTGTAGTAACAATAGATGGTTCTATCGCAACCATATCATTTAAAAGAGATGGATTAAAAAAATTAATGAAAAATCACAAAAGTATACACAAAATGTAAGGAGAAACAAAATGAATAAAGATTTAACATTATTAATAATGGCTGCGGGTATGGGTAGCCGTTTTGGAGGATTAAAACAAATAGAACCTATGGGTCCAAATGGAGAATTTTTAATAGATTACTCTATATATGATGCGATAAATGCAGGATTTAATAAAGTTGTATTTATTATAAAAGAAGAAAATTATGACATATTTAAAGAAACAATTGGTAAAAGAGTAGAAGATAAAATTAAAACTGAATATGTATTTCAAGATATAAATAATGTACCAGATGGATATTCTGTACCAAAAGATAGAGTAAAACCGCTTGGAACAGCACATGCGATTTATTGTGCTAAAGATAATATACATGAACCATTCGCAATTATAAATGCAGATGATTTTTATGGTAAAGATGCATATAAAGTTGCGAGTAATTTCTTAAAAAATGTAGATAATGATAATAGTTATTGTTTAGTTGGTTATAAAGTATCTAATACATTAACAGAAAATGGAGCAGTTAAAAGAGGAGTATGTAATGTAGAAAATGGTAACTTAACTGAATTAATAGAAAGTAGCGTAGAAAAAATAGATGGTAAAATAATTGCTAAACCATTAAATGGCAAAGATTCATTTGAAGTTACTGAAGATACATTTGTTTCAATGAATATGCTTTGTTTTACACCATCAATATTTAAATATATAGAAGAAGGATTCCCTAGATTTTTTGAAGAAAATAAAGATGATTTATTAACAGGAGAATATTTAATTCCAGATGTAGTTGAAAAATTAACTATTAAAGGAATTGTTTCTACAAAAGTATTACCAACTACTGCTAAATGGATAGGTGTAACATATAAAGAAGACAAAGAAAAAGTAGTAGAATCTATAAAAAAATTAGTTGAAGCAAATGAATATCCAAATAAATTATGGAAATAATGAGGTGAAACATATGAAAGAAAGAATGGATGAATTAATTGATTATATAAATAAAGCTAGTTATGAA
>OGDF01004819.1_pt1 | contig 14866 bp, 10 predicted proteins | sample 1570141 | NCBI WGS metagenome assembly OGDF01 (sample SAMEA4370581, study PRJEB24528) | human gut metagenome | reverse complement strand
TCTATTTTATTCCCTTGTGGCTTATGTGTCAAGTTTTATTATACAGGATCAATTCAATTGTGGCGGAACGGCAGAAGTCAGAAGCTGATCTCAAAGCATTTTACGAACTGAAAGAAAAAATTGAAATCGTTTTTGAGGGGAAAGCTTCAAAATTATTTTCGAGACAGCAAGCCGAAAATGACTTAATGCGACACCCAAATATTACAGAATCAAACTACAAGAATATTGATATTCTGATAAATAATGAAATATCGAATTTGAAAAAAGTTGAATCTGAACTTTCATCGGAACAACAGAAATTAAAAGAATGCGCAGATTTGTATTCGGCTGCGGAGAAAATTTTCGGTGGCACTTATGTGCAATCGCTTGTTGCAGATGAACGAGAACGCAGAGAATCAAAATATGTTTCAAATGGTCTGAAAGATTCAACGTAAGTGACAATATGAAAAAAATTCTGAATAGAACATTTTTGAAATTACTTGCAATCACTGCAATGACCTGTGACCATGCTGCACTTGCATTTCTTTCGTCAGATAGTGTCCTTTACTATCTGATGAGAGGCTTCGGAAGAATTACAGCACCGATTATGGCGTTCTTCATTGCAGAGGGATTCATGCATACCAAAAGCCGTATAAAGTATTTGTCACGTTTGGGGGCGTTTGCGTTAATATCGCAGCCGTTCTACTTTATGCTTGTATTTTCAAGAATACCAAATAATACTTTTGAATTTGTGACTAATCTGAATGTAATGTTTACATTTTGTTCATCTTTGGCAATTCTCATTATTTACGAAAATCACAAATTTCCAATTTGGCTTAAAGCTGTACTTATAGGAATTTGTTTGGCATTTTCTGACATATGTGATTGGAGTTATATTATTCCTGCTTGGACGTTGGCGTTTCGCATTTTCAGGAATAAGCCACTTCAAAGGGATATTGTATTTATCATCATCTCGATACTGTTACCGCTGCAAAAGTATCTTCCGCAGTTTGACAGCTTTCAAGAGTACAGTTATTTCTTTGCTGTCCTGCTTGTAATTATTCCGATAAGCTTATACAATGGGAAAAAATGCGCTGCAAGGCATGGTGGCAAATATTTGAGCAAATGGGGATTTTACATTTATTATCCGCTGCATATCGGATTGATAATACTTATTAAAAGAGCTGTCGGATAACTCCAATAGCTCTTTTAGCGTATATGTTGTATTTTAATTTTTTAACACCTATTGACAAAATAAGAACAATGTGATATAATGAAAATGAAGTAAATAAAAAAGCACCCCCACAAGAACATATCGCTTCATTGAGCACTATGTTCTCATAATCAAACAAATGTTGGCGCATTTGAATGACTTAGTGAGAATGCTATTTATGTGTTGCATTGTTCTTAGCATTATAACACAATATAAATAGATTGTCAAGCCTTTCAGATGTTTCACGCATTACATGAGGGGCTTGATTTATTTCATAAACAAGAAACTTGATAATTAAATATTTTCTTTAAGGCTGATTTTACTTTGTGACGGTCTAAAAGTCGTCAGCACATTCACACGTTCGCCGTGACTACCTCTTAAAAGGTAATAGCGATAAAAACGTGGTGATAATCAGTTTTGTGAGAACTGTTGCGATGAAAGCAAAATGAAATGCACATAATGGGATAGAATGATACGTTGTGCGTCGATTCACAATCAGCAGCCTTACTGAAAAACAATTTTCAAGTTACTGAAAGCCGAACAGAGAGTACATTACCGTGTATTTTCTATTCGGTTTTCAGAAAAGCACTAAACAAAGAATAAGAAATATTACCCTCTATTTAGCGCTTTGTTGGCTTGGTTGGGGTGGAAGGATTTGAACCCTCGAAATAACGGAGTCAGAGTCCGCTGCCTTACCACTTGGCGACACCCCAATATTGTATTTGCTTGATTCAGCTTTTATATTATATCACCATGTCGGAAGAAAGTCAAGGGGTTTGAAAATATTTTTATCATTTAACAATTATGAATCTGCAAATTTATCTGATTTTGCCTATATTTCAAGAAAAATCCCCTGCACTATGTGCAGGGGATCGGTGCGTTATGATTCCTGAGGAAGGGTTACGAGTCCAAGAACAGATTTCTGGATCGCGAGTGCGTCCATGGAGGTCATACCTGTACCGGGGCGGTAGCAGTCTGAGTTGACTTCGCCCTGGAGTGTGAGATGATTCTGATCATAGCCGTTTGTTCCGTATTTTTGAGGATTTGCGATAGCCTGAAGTATCATAACTGCGTCAGAGATGTCGAGTTTATCGTCGAAATTTGCATCACCATAAATCGTGACTTTAAGCGGTTCAACCTCTATATTGCAGGTGAGAACATTGCTGCCCTGAATCGCGTAGACAACAGCCTTACCGACTCCGATAGCGGTTACTTCGCCGTCTGAAACTGTTACAGCATTTGAGTTTCCTGATATCCAGATTATAGACGCAGTATCGTCAATGCCTGAAACGGTGAGCTTTACGGTGTCACCGACCGTCATTGTCAAAGAGCCGGGAACAATTGCCGGGGGAGTGGTAGTAGTAGTAGTAGTAGTAGTTGTTGTTGTTGTTGTTGTTGTGGATTCGGTAGTGGTTGTGGTAGATTCGGTGGTAGTTGAAACGGTTTCGGTTGACGTTGTGGTTGTTTCAGTATCGGAAGTTGTTGCCGAAACTGTTGAAGTTGTTGTAGTCTCCGAAGTGGTTTCTGTAGTCGTAGAGGATTGAGTTGAAGTAGTTGTACTTTCTTCCAAATCAGTAGTTGTAATTTCAGAAGTAGTTGAAGTTGTTTCGGTTGTAGAATTTTCAGTAGTTGTAATTTCAGAAGTAGTGGTTGTAGTTTCGGCAGAAGCAGTAGTTTCTGTGGCTGTCGTGGATTCCAAAGTAGTTGTTGCAGCTTCAGTAGAAACAGTGGTCTCTGTTGTTTCAGCAGTAGTGGAAGATACGGGTTCGGTAGTTGTTGATTCAGTGGCAGTTGTAGTGGCGGTATCTGTGGTAGTGGTGGTTTCTGTGGTAGTAGTAGTAGTAGTAGTAGTAGTAGTAGTAGTAGTAGTTGTTGTTGTTGTTGTGACATCGGGAGCATCATCGCTGATGACGATTTTCATAGTGTTAAGGTCAAGATTGCTTTGACAGCCGGGATAGTTTGAATATCTGCCGCCTGCATATTCGACAAGGCAGGACGGATTTATGGTGCTGCCTGACTGGTTGGTATTGTAGTTGCAGTAGTCAATCGTATAAGTTCCCGGAGCAGTTCCCTGAGGAAAAGTAACATCGAAAACAAACAGCGGATACTGGTCAGAAGTGTAACCTGCCCAGTTGTATCCGTCAACGCAAAACCAAGAGTAACCTATGTAGTAGTTCGTAGTTGAGGCGGAGAGCATCTTTTCCTCGCAAACAGGGAACGTAGTTCCTGATGGTGAAAAAGTACCGCGTTTGGTTAATTTTCCGGCGAATGAAACGTATTTGTTTGTTGTGGCATCGCCGAGAGCGGTAGAGAAAGTTTTTGCTTCTGCGAAGTAGTTTGCTGTCGGCGAATATAAAGTAAATGTGGGAGATTTAGGATCTCCATCCTCCGAGTTGATCGTAAGCTGAACAGAAATTGTCTGTGTGTCGTTTGTCTGTTCTGTGTAGTAAAGTGCGCAGGGGATAACAACATCGCCCTCGTTTACATAAGAGGTCGGGATAGTTACGGTATTTCCGAGTGCAGCATAAATTGAATCCGAATCTCTGTATGTGGATATAGAAAATCCTTTTCGGCTGTCATCTGCGCTTGATACGGCGGGAGTAATGGCTGCGGCAGCGGAAGTTACTGCCAGACAAAGCGATGTAAGTAATGAAACTGATTTTTTCATATAAACGCCTTCTTTCAAAATCATAAAAAGTAAATCCCGCTTCTATATTTATCTCATATATCAATATTATTGTAGCATATGCACTATTAAAAATCAATAGTTTGAAAAACTTTTCTACTATTTGTACAACGCGCGAGAGGGCGCTTTATCATTTCACACAAAAAATAAAGCCGCATTATGAACGCGGCTTTAATAAATATTGACAAGTTATTCTATAGGCAGTGTGATTAGTCCTATAATTGATTTCTGAACTGCAAGAGCGTCTGCGGTAGTCACTCCGTCACGACTGAGATTGCAGTCAGCGTTTGCCATGCCCTGCTCAGTGATGTGAGTGGGATCTGTTCCTTCGAGACCGTACTTATCCTTGTTTGCGAGTGCCTGAAGGATCATAACTGCATCCGAAAGATCGATCTTATCGTCGCAGTTTGCATCGCCATAAAGAATGTCAGAAGGCTGGGAAGAAGTTGTTGTTGTACCGGAAGTTGTAGTAGTTGTGGTTGTGGGCTGATCGCCGTGATTGAAGAGATCAGCGGGAAGCTCGTCAAGAGTGATACAGAAATCGCTGTTGTAAAGAGCCTTCATTTCATCGTGATCCTGATAGTTTTCACCGCTTACGAAAAGAGCGCTAGCGGAATCATACCAAGGGCAGAAGTAGAGCCAGTAAGCGTGCTCAACAAGCATATTGCTCATACTTGGGATAGAGTCATTCTCAGCCATAGCTACCATTTTGGAACCGTTTACATAACCGTTGAGTTTGTAGAAGATACCTGTTTCTGCATCGAGGTTAGGGCCTGATGTTTTGCCGTCGTGTCTGTTATACTGTGTGTTATACTTATCATAAGCAACGAGGTCAGTCCTGTCGTCACCAACGTACCACTCAGCAGAAGAATCTGACCAAGCGTAGAGGTTCTCCTCGTATATGAGGTTGTGGAGTCCGTATTCGTCCTGAAGCTTATCCTGAAGGCGATTCCAGAGCTGCTTGTAAACCTTTGTGCCTTCCTTTGACCACCAGAACCATGCGCCTGAACCGTCTGTCGGATCGCTTGTTGTGCTCGGATTACCCTCAGCCTCATGGAAAGGACGGAAGATTACGGGAACACCTGCGTCCTGAAGCTGGAGAAGCTCGTTTGCGAGGTTTTCAACGCAGAGGTTGAAGTACTCGTACTCAACAGTACCCTCTACCATGCAGTTTGCGGTAACGAAATCAGTCTTGTTGCTGTAAGTTGTCTTTGAGAAGTCGAGCGGCTCGCCGAGCGTGTAATCAGACATCTGAGTAGGAACGTTAATGTGCCATGAAGCAGTGCAGATACCGTTCTTATCATTTGTCCATTCGATCATTCTTTCGGTTACACCGTCGTCCCAAGCGTAGCAGGGGCAGTAACTGCCAAAGTCGAAGCCCTGAATTGCGGGATACTTGCCTGTGAACTCCTTGATGAGGTTGATGTCGTTATTATAATCATTATATGTGTAGTTGCGGTTCTGAGTGCTGTAAGTGTAGACCTGACCGTCCGGGCCTGTGCAGTGCCAGGGGAACTTGTTGCCCTGCTCGTCAGTATCCCAGCTTTCCTCATCGATAACATATTCCGTGCCGTCACTGTCAACGCACTTGTTTGAGTTTGAGTCATAGCGTATCGATGTGGAAACGCTGTTGCCGCCGCCGTAGATCTGCTGCTGACCTGAAATGATATTCTTGCCGTAAACCGACTTGAGATACTTGAGGAGAGCCTTTGTCTCGGGAGTTGCATCAGGGTCGCAAGACTCATCTGTAGCAAGTGAGAGGTCAGGGAACTCAGCTTCGGAAACTGTAACGTAGTCGATAGCCATATAGCCGTACTTGTTCGTGAAAGAGATAGTATTTTCGCCCTTGTTGAGACGAACCATGCCGAAGTCGAAATCAGTCCACTCGTCTGCGTAGGGGACAGTTGTGTGGTACTCGCTGCCGTTAACGGCAACAGTCTGGTAACGGCCGCCCTTGTCGAGGATCTGCGCGCCGCGTACTGTTATTGAGTACATACCGTCAGCAGGAACGTCAATTGTAAAGCTGATGTCTCCGCCGGTGAGGTAAGTGAAACCTTCTCCCGAATAATTGGGGATCTTGTTCTCATAGATCGAAGTCCAGAGTGTAGCGCCCTCAAGGTCCTCGCCCTCGATTTTATAGGGGAATTCCGTAGAGTCAGCCGCTGTTGCGGTGAACAGGCCTGTTGAAGCTGCCTGACCAAGCGCGATAGCTGCGGCAGCCGCCAATGAAATTGCTTTTTTCATTTTAATATCCTCCTTAAAAATTAACCAAACGTAAAAAACACGGTTACTTATACTCTCATTATACTTAAATTTGTCATGAAAGTCAATAGCTTTAAGCGAAATTCTGTTAAAAATCAATAAATTAAGTAGATCTGCTTAAATAATCGTCTTTTGAAACAAATTCGACCTCGTAAAATTGTGAACATAGATAGTTAACTTTTGTTTACAAGTATCATGCAATAAGATCACAGCCGTATGGCAGAGGATAAAGCACGGTATAATGCCAAAAAACTGAAACCCGAGCGACGGTTTCAGTTGTGCGTATATGTCAATTTTCCTTTTTATATATGACACTTCATACGCTAAAACCGGCTTATCGCGGTTAGCCGCGTCTAAGGCGCAAAATTCGCGGAATACTGCCATTCCGAAAAAATACATACAAAACAGCCGCCGTGGCTATTGACAGTTTGACAAAAATTGTTTATAATAATATCAGAGATACGATTGGTTTTCAGCCGTGTCTGATGTGCAGCTTAGTGCCGCGCAGCTAATTATGATCAACTTTAGGAGGTATAATACAATGTCACTGACAAAGAACCCGAATGTATTAAAGTGGGTTGAAGAGATGGTTGCTCTCTGTAAGCCTGATAAGGTAGTATGGATCGACGGCTCCAAGGAGCAGATCGATGCTCTTACTGAAGAGGTTACTTCTCTTCCCGATGACAGCTGGGACAAGATGTACAAGCTCAACCCCGAGAAGTACCCGAATTGTCTCTATCACAGAACACGCGCTAACGACGTTGCTCGTGTTGAGGACAGAACTTTCATCTGCTCCAAGGAAAAGTCCGGCGCAGGCCCTACAAACAACTGGATGGCTCCCGATGAGATGAAGGCTCTCCTTACACCTATGTACGACGGTGTTATGAAGGGCAGAACAATGTATGTTATCCCTTATTCAATGGGTCCGATCGGTTCTCCTCTTGCTAAGGTAGGCGTTGAGGTTACTGACTCTATCTATGTTGTTCTCAACATGAACATCATGACAAGAATGGGTAAGCAGGCTTTCGAGAACCTCGGCGATACTTCTGACGATTTCGTAAGAGGTCTCCACTCCAAGGCTGACGTTGATCCTGAAAAGAGATACATCGTTCAGTTCCCTGAGGAGAATACGATCTGGTCTATCAACTCTGCTTACGGCGGAAACGTTCTCCTTGGCAAGAAGTGTTTCGCACTCCGTATTGCTTCATATCAGGGCAAGAACGAGGCTTGGATGGCTGAGCATATGCTTATCCTCGGTCTCAAGAAGCCCGATGGCGAAGTTAAGTATATCACAGCAGCTTTCCCGTCTGCTTGCGGTAAGACCAACCTCGCTATGCTTATTCCTCCGGAGGGATACAAGAAGGACGGCTATGAAGTATTCACAGTCGGCGACGATATCGCTTGGATGAAGCCCGGCAAGGACGGCAGACTCTACGCTATCAACCCTGAGAACGGTTTCTTCGGCGTTGCTCCCGGAACAAACGCAAAGTCCAACTACAACGCTCTCGCTTGCACAAAGGAAGGCGCTATCTTCACAAACGTTGCTCTCGACAACAGCGACAACACTGTTTGGTGGGAGAAACTCAACGAGAATCCGCCTAAGGATGCTACTGAGTGGACAGGCATCAAGTGCGACGGTGAGGCTTGGGTAGCTGAGGGCAAGAAGCTTGCTCACCCCAACTCAAGATTTACTGCTCCTGCTAAGAACTGTCCCTGCATTTCTCCTGAGTTCAACAATCCTGAGGGCGTTCCGATCTCTGCTATCATCTTCGGCGGCAGAAGAGCTACAACAGCTCCTCTCGTATATCAGTCATTCGACTGGACACACGGCACATACATCGGTTCGGCTGTTTCTTCTGAGACAACTGCTGCTGCTACAGGTGCTGTCGGCGTTCTCCGTCACGATCCTATGGCTATGAAGCCGTTCATTGGTTACAACGTAGGCGACTACTGGGCACACTGGCTCGAAATGGGCGCAAGACTTGGCAGCAAGGCTCCTAAGATCTTCAACGTAAACTGGTTCAGAACAGACAGCGAAGGTAACTTCCTCTGGCCCGGCTACGGCGAGAACATGAGAGTTCTTGACTGGATCATCAAGAGAGTTGAAGGCACAGTTGATGCTGTTGAGACTCCTATCGGATTCCTTCCTAAGCCCGAGGACATCAACCTCAAGGGTATCGAGGACGAAGTTACTCCTTCTGCTCTCAAAGCACTCCTTACAGTTGATAAGGACGAGTGGAAGAAGGAGATTGCTGAGATGAGAAGATACTATGACGAGGACATCAAGGCTAAGGGCGGCAACATCCCGCAGGCTCTCTATGATGAGCTCGACATGATCGAGGCTAACCTCAACAAGTAATTCTCCAGATCTACAAATTTTGCCCATACGATATATAAAAGGCTCTCCCTTGCGGAGAGCCTTTTGGCGTTGTTCCAACCGGATAATACCCTTGACAAATGGACGATTTTGGTGTAAAATGTAATGTATGTACTTATAAGCATTTGTACTTGACCGTTTTGTACGGTCTGACTATAAAATTGTAAAGGCGGTAAACAAATGGGTTTATTTAGTAACATCTTCGGTGCGAACGCTTACAGCAACAGAGAACTGAAGCGTATCGAGCCTATAAAGAATAAGATCCTCGCGCTTGATGAGGAGTATCAGGAGCTCTCAGATGCAGAGCTCAAGGCTAAGACCCTTGAATTCAAGGACAGACTCGAAGAGGGCGAAACCCTTGACGCTATCCTTCCTGAGGCTCTCGCAACAGTCCGCGAGGCTGCATGGCGTGTCCTTGAAAAGAAGCCCTATCCCGTTCAGCTCATCGGCGCTATCGTTCTTCATCAGGGAAGAATCGCCGAAATGAGAACAGGTGAAGGTAAAACTCTCGTTGCCTGCGTTGCATCTTACCTTAACGCACTTACCGGCAAGGGCGTTCACGTTGTTACCGTTAACGACTACCTCGCTAAGACTCAGGCAGAGGAAATGGGAAAGGTTCTTCGCTGGCTCGGACTCACAGTCGGCTGTATTCTCCACGGCCTCAACAATGACCAGAGACGTGAGGCTTATAACTGCGATGTTACATACGCTACCAACAACGAACTCGGATTCGATTACCTCCGTGACAATATGGTAACCCACAAGGAGGAACGCGTTCAGCGCGAGCCTAACTTTGCCATTGTCGATGAGGTCGACTCGATCCTCATAGATGAGGCCCGTACTCCGCTTATCATTTCAGGCAGAGGCGACAAGTCTACCGAGCTTTACTCGATCGTTGACCGCTTTGCAAAGACTCTTACTCCCACGACTGTTGTTGAAATGGACGACAAGGCAGATCAGGACGAGATAAACGAGACTGCCGACTACATCATTGACGAAAAGGCTAAGACCGCAACTATCACAAGACGCGGTGTAAAGAAGGCTGAGCAGGCTTTCCAGATCGAAAACCTCATGGATTCAGAGAACATGACTCTGCTCCACCACATAAATCAGGCGATAAAGGCTAACGGAGTAATGAAGAACGATATCGACTACGTTGTCAAGGACGGCGAGATCGTTATCGTTGACGAATTTACAGGTCGTCTCATGCAGGGACGCCGTTTCAATGACGGTCTGCATCAGGCTATCGAGGCTAAGGAAGGAGTTAAGATAAAGAGCGAGTCAAAGACTCTTGCTACTATCACTTTCCAGAATTTCTTCCGTCTTTACAAGAAACTCTCGGGTATGACAGGTACGGCTATGACCGAAGAGGACGAGTTCAAGGAGATCTACAAACTCGACGTTATCTCTATCCCGACAAACAAGCCCGTTATCCGTATTGACCACAACGATCAGGTCTACAGCACGGAAAAGGGCAAATATGCCGCTATTATTGAGCAGATAATCAAATGTCACGAGAAAGGACAGCCTATCCTCGTTGGTACTGTTTCTATCGAGAAGTCTGAGCTTATTTCCGCTATGCTCAAGAGACGCGGAATAAAGCACGAAGTCCTCAACGCAAAGCAGCACGCAAAGGAAGCGGAGATAGTTGCACAGGCAGGTAAGTACGGTGCAGTTACTATCGCTACCAACATGGCAGGACGTGGTACGGATATCATGCTCGGCGGTAATGCGGAGTTTCTCGCAAGGGCTGAGCTGAAAAAGCGCGAGATACCGGAGGAAATAATCGCCGAGGCTATCGGTTTTGCTGATACGGATAATCAGGAGATACTCGATGCAAGAAAGCTTTACCGTGAACTCTACGACAAGTTCAATCAGGAAATAAAGGAAAAGGCTGAAAAGGTAAAGGAAGCGGGCGGACTCTACATTCTCGGTACAGAGCGCCACGAATCACGCCGTATCGACAATCAGCTCCGCGGACGTTCAGGACGTCAGGGTGACTGCGGCGAGAGCTGTTTCTTCCTCTCGGTCGAGGACGACCTCATGCGTATTTTCGCAGGTGACCGACTTGAAAACATGATGCGTACACTCAAGGTTGAGGAAGATATGCCTATCGAGAGCAAGATGCTCACCAAGATAATCGAGTCCTCACAGAAGAAGGTCGAGGGCAACAACTTCAGCATAAGAAAGAATACCCTCAACTACGACGATGTTATGAACGCTCAGCGTGAGATCATCTACAAGCAGCGTGCACAGGTTCTTGACGGTGAGGATCTCCACGAGAGCATTCTCAAGATGATGGAGGAACTCATAACAGATACCGTAAACAAGTATCTCATTGACGAGGACGTTAAGGACGATTGGAACATTGTCGGCTTGAAGGATCACTTCCTCGGCTGGCTCATCGGCCCTGAGGATCTCACTTTTGAGGACGATGAGCTCCAGTCAGTAACAAAGGCTGACATCATCAGCGCTCTCAACGAAAAGGCAGCAGAGATCTATCAGGCTAAGGAAGAGGCTTACGGCTCGGAGGTTATGCGCGAACTCGAAAGAGTTATCCTCCTCAAGGTCGTTGATACCAAGTGGATGGCTCATATTGACGATATGGAAGAGCTTAAAAAGGGTATCGGTCTCCGTTCATACGGTCAGAAGAATCCTGTTATTGAGTACCGTTATGAGGGATTTGAAATGTTTGATGCTATGGTTGAAGCTATCCGCGAGGATACGATCCGTATGCTCCTTACTGTAAAGCTTCGTAAGAATGAAGCTCCTGAGCGCGAGCAGGTCGCAAAGCCTGACGCTCCGAATGCAGGTTCAGGTGACGGAAGTTTCAGCGAATCGGCAAAGTCCGCGCGCAAGGTCGGCGATAACGACCCCTGTCCGTGTGGAAGCGGCAAAAAGTACAAGAAGTGCTGCAAGTTCAAGGACACAAACAACAAGTAAGAACTTTAGGCAATACCGCCAAAACGTCAGGTGCGCTTTGTGATATGTTGCCTTGAAAGCGGGCGGGCTTTAAGTCCGCCCGTTTATATTTCGCTTTCACTTGAACACGCTATGATTGAGGTGATGACATGAAGAAATTTATTTCGCTTTTGCTGTGCCTTTTTGTGCTGTGCAGCTGCGGAAAAGATGTTAAAACTTCGGCAAATGACGAACCTGTCGGCGATGTGACCGAGACGCAGACAGAGGTAACTTCCGAGCGGACAACAGAAGCTGTTAAAACCACGGAAACTGAGGAAGAACCCGTCACCTCGGCAGTTTCAACAGCTCCTCCGCGTTCGACAAGGATATATACAGGGTCAGTCGTGACGATTTTCAAAGGCCCGGGAGTCCTCGTGCCTCAGTATGGCGATGACGGTATGGTTCACGGTACGGTTTCGCCTGTTCCGGTCGCGGAAGTGCCGGCAACAACAGTCGAGGCTCTCGTTGACCCGACTCTTGACCCGGGGACGGAGGATCCCAACGAACCGACTACCGTTCCGCAGCCCTCGGAGGAGGTGACTGCTGACCCAAAGGATCAGTCCACGCTTTCGTATGAGATAACAAAAGATGGCGTTAAAGTCATGCGCTCGGGAAAGGTGGTTCAGACCCTCAGTATGGATACTGCGGAGGATACATCGCTGATAGCTGACGGAACTTTTTCTCAGGACGATCTTATCGTAGCCGAGGATTTTGATTTTGACGGCTATACCGATCTGTTCATTAAAGTGCGGTACGGCTCTGTGATTCCCGTAAATACCGGGGGAGTATACTTTCACTACGACCCGACAACGGGACTTTACAGTGAGTGGGACGCTCTTAACAGCGTTGGTATGCTTGTAAATGTAAATGCTGACGGGACGCTGGAGGTTCATATACAGAACACCGCAGTAGAGTATGAGAAAAGGACATACTTCTGGAATGGCGGTTCACTTGCGCTTTTGTACATGGATAAGCAGCACGCAGTAGGAAACAATATCTACCTTGACCATTATGATTACAGCAGCGGTACGGGAAATCTCTATTCGCGCGAGCAGCTTATCAACGGCGAATATGTAGAGGTAAGCCTGCCGTGAAGTACGGCGGTGGTTATCCCGTAACAGAGGAGGTTTCAAGAGAATGAAAAGAAAAATAACAGCGGTTTTGCTTGCAGCAGCGGCGCTTATGGCAGGCTGTAACGACAATAATCTCCCGGAAGATGAGTTCGCGTCCGACTCTGCGGCTTTTTCGCAGACAGGGGAGAGGACAACTGCTCCGAAAACCGAAAAGACAACGGCGGCTTTGAGCACACAGGCGGAGGAGACTACTGCCGCTGAGGAAACTTCCGCAGCGGACGATGAGCAGGAACACGGCAAGCTCAGGTGCATTTGGTACGTTGACGGAATATCGCTTGTTATGGACGGCGTGGCTATTCAGAAGATAGAAATGCAGGAACTTCCCGATTCTGATCATGTGAAAATCGAGGACTTTAACTCTGACGGCTATGAGGACGTATTTATTCCGGATAAGGACAATAAATCGGGAAATTACTGGATATATGACCCGAACAGTAAAAAGTTCGATATATCGGACGACCCGAAAATCACAAAAGGCGACTGAGAGAAAAACTGCTTTAATGTGGGGAGCAGTTTATGGAACGGAGGCAACCGAATGAGCGGATACAGCGCGTTTGCACGGTATTACGATGAACTTACGGCTAATATAGACTACAAAAAGCGCGGAGAATATTTTCACGCTATCATACAGAAATTCAGGCAGACAGAGGGGAACATTCTCCTTGATCTTGCTTGCGGAACTGGCAGTATTTCGGAAGTCATGGCAAGTCTCGGATATGATGTTATAGGAGTTGACAACTCTGACGAAATGCTCGGAACGGCAATAGAGAAGAAGTTTGACAGCGGCTCGAATATCCAGTATCTCTGTCAGGATATGCGCAGGCTTGATATGTTTGGCACCATCGACTTCACGATCTGTGCTCTTGACAGCATAAATCATCTCGCAAATATTGACGATGTGAGGAAGGTTTTCGAGAATGTTGCATTCTTTTCAGAGCTTGGCGGACTATTCATTTTTGACGTGAATACGCTCTACAAGCACAGGCAGATCCTCGCGAATAATACTTTTACCTATGAAACCGAGAATGTTTACTGCGTGTGGGAAAATACCCTTGTCACTGAGACTGACGAAGTGAAAATGAACCTTGAATTCTTTGAGCGCGAGGAAAACGGTCTCTATTCCAGAACATCCGACAGTTTTTCGGAGAAAGCGTACAGCGAGGCTGAGCTTGAAGATCTCCTTGCAGCAAGCGGATTTGAGGTCATTGCCAAATACGGAGACGATACTTTTGGATCGCCGACTGAAACTTCACAGCGCATAGTCTATGTGGCGCGGTGCGTTAAAAACGGACAGCTTTAAGACATGAGAACAAATTCTCAATTACGAAAGGATACTATAGATATGGGAAAACTTTACAGAGCTATTTCAGCGGACGGCTCGGCTTTTGCCGAAGTTCTTGACGCAAAGGACATTGTTTCGGAAATTGAGCGGATCCACAAGACTTCAGCCGTTGTGACGGCAGGTCTTGGCAGACTCAGCATTGCGGCTTCGCTCATGGGATATATGCTGAAAGGTGAGGACGACAGTATTACGCTCCGTGTGGACGGAGGCGGCCCTGCGGGTCTGCTTGTGGCTGTTGCGGACAGCCGCGGAAACGTCAAGAGCAGCGTTGACAATCCCGTTGTCGAGATCCCGCTCAATTCTGACGGAAAGCTTGATGTCGGCGGAGCTGTTGGCACGGACGGAACTCTCTCAGTTGTCAAGGACTTGGGACTTAAAGAGCCGTATGTTGGAGTTACACCGCTTGTTTCGGGTGAAATAGCTGAGGATATCGCAAGCTACTACGCAACCAGTGAACAGATCCCAACTGTTTGCAGCCTTGGTGTTCTCGTGAATCCCGACCTGACAGTTCGTTCAGCAGGCGGATTCCTTATTCAGTTGCTTCCGTTTGCGGACGAAAAAGTTATTGAACAGATCGAGAAGAATATCGCGAAAATTCGCCCGATATCGGCAATGCTTGACGAGGGGGCAACTCCCGAGCAGATAGCGGATATGCTTCTTGAGGGACTCGATCCGAATGAGCTTGATACTGCATCTCCTCAGTATAAGTGTGATTGCAGCCGTGAGCGTACAGAGAGAATACTCATCAGTATCGGTAAAGATGAACTTGATTCAATAGTCAGGGAGGGCAAGGATATCAATGTTTCCTGTCACTTCTGCGGCAAGGATTACGTCTTTACTCCTGCTGAAATCGCAGATTTAATTAGGTCGTGTTGACACTAAGCCTAACAACGCATCTTTTCGGCAAAATTTC
>OGDF01004817.1_pt1 | contig 14874 bp, 12 predicted proteins | sample 1570141 | NCBI WGS metagenome assembly OGDF01 (sample SAMEA4370581, study PRJEB24528) | human gut metagenome | reverse complement strand
CAGGTGCCTATGGGCTTCGGCTCGTGAAGGTTCAAGTCCTTTCGCCCGCACCATTGGTTGTTAAGGTCTCCGGCAACGGAGGCCTTTTTTGTTGCTACGCGCTTTCTCCCCACCGTTTTGCTACGCACCCCCTACTGTTTCCCTGACTTTCTAAGTTCTCGAATTTTTGAGCCGTATAAAAACCGCAGGTAGATACGTGTATGTTTCCACCTAGGCGTAAAATGAATCTTAATAAGTCAGGGAAACGGTAGGAGGGGGGGAGACAGTGCTGCGGCGTTCGTGTCCGTCTTCATTTAGTACAGGCCGACTGATTGGTAGAGCTCTTACAGGCCGACTGATTGGTAGAGCTCTTTCGCGAACTCCTTATCGTTTATGGTCCAATCGCCGTCATGCTTGGTGAGCACGACTCTTCCTGTCCCGCTAAACGTCTTGTCCATCTTCTTGAGCGCCTCGGCGAAGGTGCCCCGCATGTGAGCCTTCTGCGCGTCGTCGAGTTTGTCTCCGTGTGCGCTGTCGCTATAGGAGCCTTGTAGCCCTTGCTTTTCGAGATACTTCTCGGCCTTTGAACAAAAGGCATCGTCAACCTGGGAAATATAAGGGTACGTGGTATCAAAATACACAACGGTCGCGTCCTCATAGGCATAGGCGCTACCGACGCTAACCGTCGTGTAGCCGCTTGCCCATGTGCAAAAATCATCGGTATTGATGCCGAGTTCGGCAGACGTGTAACCCAAATCGTTTTTGAGCTCGTCATCAAGCCTCGTAACATACTGGGCGTCCATAGCCCGCTTGTCGTCGAGCATGCTGGTCGCGCGGTTTGTCACGAGCCTCATGGCATTGTCTTCGCGATCCTTGTCGTCGACCATATCGCCGTAATCTTCTTTGCTTGCCTCGGTCGCACCCGAATGAGTGCTCCCAGCATCAAAGATGTCCGATGCGACCGTGGAGATAAGGGACGTGCACGAGGTGATAAGAGCGCTGAAGAGATTGAAAACCACGATGACCAAAACGACAATGAGCAGGACTCGCTTGCGACGATGGACATTTTTGTCTGTGGCTTCGGGCTGCTGAGGGTCATTTCTCAAAGCTCCGTATACAGGTTTTTCCTGCGTTTTAACCCGCGACTTCCGGTTTCGTTCGCGCGCAGCCTTACGGGCGTTTTCGACCTGTGCTTTATTGCTGTCAGCGATCGACCGGTCAAACGACTCGCTATGCTCGGTTGCAGGCTGAAAATCATCAACTTGTTTTTTCGGAGCTTCATAGGGGCTGCCGTCAAAGGCACATTCGTCGACATCATCGTGCATCGCTTCGGGGTCATCCCAGGGCATAACGGGTTCGCCCGCATTAAACGGGTCGATGTTGTCTCCCTTACGATCGAACAGCGACATTGGTCCTCCGGTTCGCGAGGGCTGGCTTGCTGATAGAGCAGTATACACGCAAGGTGCCGTCTTTGTATCAAAGCTTGTTTAAACAAGTGGGAATTCTGCTATGGTTCAAGCATCAAAACCGTTATTCTTATGCCTATGGTAGCCTCTGTTTTGAGGAGTTAGACATGGCTTTTATCGGGACGCTGTTTATGCTGGTCATCATCATTCTGCTTGTCGCTATTGCGACTGGCCAGGTTTTCTTTGTGGTTAAGCAGCAGCATGCAGTCATCATCGAACGCTTGGGTAAGTTCTCGGGCATCGTGGGTGCGGGCTTCCACGCCAAGTTGCCGTTCGTCGATCGTAAGGCGGCCACGGTGAGTCTGCGTACGATGAAGAATGGCTTTGACATCGACGTCAAGACCGAGGACAACGTGACTATCGGCCTTGAGGTTTCCGCTCAGTATCACGTGAGCTACGATATGGGCAGTGGACCTGCGGATTCCGGCGTCTACAAGAGCTATTACATGCTGCAGCAGCCGGTTGCCCAGATGCGCGACTTTATCACCGATGCGTTGCGCTCGTCTATTCCGGTCTATACGCTCGATGAGGTGTTTGCAAAGAAGGACGATATAGCCAAGGACGTCAATGCGACGGTGTCCGAGCAGATGGCTGCCTATGGTTTTACGCTGGTAAGTACGTTGATCACAAAGATTGCCCTGCCGACCGAGGTCGAGAATTCGATGAACGACATCAACGCCGCTCAGCGCAAGCGTGCCGCTGCGCAGGAGCTTGCCGAGGCCGACCGCATCAAGCGCGTGACCGAGGCGACGGCAGAAGCCGAGGCCATGGAAAAGGCGGGCGAGGGCATTGCGAATCAGCGCAAGGCTATTGCGCTTGGCATCAAGGATTCACTCGAGACCATTCAGGAGACGGGCGTGGGCAACGATGAGGCCAACCAGCTGTTCATGTTCACGCAATGGACCGAGATGATGGCCGAGTTCGCAAAGAGCGGCAAGAGCTCCACTGTAGTTTTGCCAAATGATTTTTCGCAGGCATCGAATATGTTTGAGCAGATGCTTGCGGCGGGTACTGCCAACGATGCTACAGGTGATAGAGAGTAGCTACGCACCGGCGGGCGTCGGCTTCATTCATTATGGTCATCTAAATGGAGGGTGGCATTCTGTATGCGCTTTAACGGCTCGGTTTTTGCGATATGCCGTTTTGCATTGCATCACATTGGGCGCCGAGCATCAGTTAAAAGCACGTATACCAACGATTTATGCCGAATCGACTCGGGTTTTGAGGGAAACTAAGACCTGCCGGTTCGGCACTATGCTTTCGGTATCGTATTTTCGTTATCGTGCCGTTCGGACTGGTCTAGCAAAAGATTCGACATGGAGGAGCGTCCACGATGGCTCTACTCGACACAAAGATCGGCTTTATCGGTTTTGGCAACATGGCGAGCGCCATGGCCGACGGCTGGATTGCCGCAGGCATGCCTGCGGAGAATCTTTGCGCGTGCGCTGGCCACTATGGGGCGCTGTGCGAGCGCTGCGAGCGCCGTGGCATGGTTGCCTATCGTGAGCCAACGGAGGTTGTTGACGCGAGTGACGTGGTGATCGCTGCGGTCAAGCCCTATATGATTGCGGAAATATTTGGTCCACTTGCAGACAAACTCGCAGGTAAAACGATCGTTTCCGTTGCCTGGGGTTGGGATAGCGCCAAATGGAACGAGCTTTTGCCCGATGCACACCACCTGTCGACGGTTCCCAACACGCCCGTTGCGGTCAACTCAGGCGTGATCGTTACCGAGCGAACCGATACGCTTGCGGACGATGAGCGCGTGCGCGCGAAAAAGCTGCTCGAAATGCTTGGAACCGAGGTTGAGGTCGAGAGCAAGCTGCTCTGGGTGGGCGGAACGACCGCATCCTGCGCACCGGCATTTGTGGCGATGGCGATTGAGGCACTTGCCGACGGCGCGGTTAAAAACGGTATCCCGCGTGCCGATGCGTACAAAATCGTGAGCGCAATGGTTGCAGGGACCGCATCGCTGCAGCTTGCGACCGGTACGCACCCCGCTGCCATGAAGGATGCCGTCTGCTCACCTGGCGGTGCCACGATCAAGGGCTGCGCGGTACTCGAGGCCGAAGGCATGCGCTCGGCATTTATCCAGGCGATTGATGCAACGCTGAGTTAGAGCGATTTGGCGGGTTATGTTACCGTGCATGACAGAACGACAAAGACGCATTGAAACGAACGCGGGCGACCGCACATTACGTGCAGCCGCCCGCGTTTTGCATATCGAGTCTAGGAATTAAAACCAATCATCATCGTCATCATCGGGTTCACCCTGATCGACGTAGAGCTTGCTCGTGCGCTTCTCGAGAATGAAGGCGACGATTGCCATGATCATAACGCCGAGAACAAAAAGCACGGCAAAACCCGCGCGGGTGTCAAAAAGAAAGGAAAAAACTGCGTCCATATCGTCGACTCGCCTAACTTCGTTTGGGCTAAAACACGCTTAAGTATATACTTGCCCATGCATGTACATCGCTAACCTCATGCAAAGTGCTGGAGGCATAAATGCTCGATATCAAATTTGTTCGTGAAAATCCGGATGTCGTCGACAAGGCCATGGCCGACCGTCAGACATCGTGGGATCGCGAGAAATTCTTTAAGCTCGACGATGAGCGCCGTGCGGTAATCACCGAGGTCGAGGAGCTTCAGGCGACGCGAAATGCCGAGTCCAAGAAGATCGGTGCTCTCATGAAAGAGGGCAAGAAGGACGAGGCCGAGGCTGCCAAGCAGGCCGTGCGCGAGGTTAACGAGAAGATTGACGGTCTCGCTACTCGCCGTACCGAGCTCGAGCAGGAGCAGTACGACTTCATGTCGCATCTTCCCAACATTCCTTGCGACGCCACGCCTTACGGCAAGGATGAGGACGAGAACGTCGAGCGTCGCCGTTGGGGCAAGCCGCGCGAGTTTGATTTCGACTTCAAGCCGCACTGGGATTTGGGCACTGACCTCAACATTCTCGATTTCGATCGCGGCAACAAGCTTTCGGGCAGCCGCTTTACCGTGCTCGGTGGCGCGGGTGCACGTCTCGAGCGCGCACTCATCAACTTTTTTGTCGATACGCACACGAGCCGCGGGTTCAAAGAGTGGTGGCCGCCTATCGTTGTCAAGCGCCAGACTATGTTCGGCACCGGTCAGCTTCCCAAGTTTGAGGACGACGCCTATCACGTTTCGGGCGATAACTTCTTGATTCCGACTGCCGAGGTCGTGCTTACCAATCTGCACGCCGGCGAGGTTCTCGATGCCGACACGCTGCCGCGTTGGTACACCGCGTTCACCCCGTGCTTCCGCGAGGAGGCCGGTTCCGCCGGTCGCGATACGCGTGGCATCATCCGCCAGCACGAGTTCGACAAGGTCGAAATGGTCAAGTTCGCTACGCCGGAGGATTCCGACAATCAGCTCGAGAGCATGACCGCCGAGGCTGAGTACCTGCTGCAGCAGCTTGGCCTGCCGTATCGCGTCATCAGCCTTTGCACCGGCGATATCGGATTCTCCGCACGTCAGACCTACGACATCGAGGTTTGGCTGCCGAGCTATAACGCCTACAAGGAGATCAGCTCCTGCTCTAACTGCGGCGATTTCCAGGCGCGTCGTGCCAACATCAAGTATCGCGACCCCGAGCACTTCAAGGGCACGCGTTACCTGCACACGCTTAACGGGTCGGGCCTGCCCGCAGGCCGTACCATGGCCGCTATTCTCGAGAACTATCAGAACGAGGACGGCACCGTGACCATTCCTGAGGTCCTGCGTCCGTACATGGGCGGTATGGAGAAGATCGTTCCCGAGGCTTAAGTTTTCGATCTTTCGCAGCTGAAATCATGAGAAGGGCAGTCGCATCGCGGCTGCTCTTTTTGTTTGTAACGGCGAAAGGTGATAGCAAAACATACGAACACATGTTCTATTTTAGGGTACAATGCAGATGAGGGAGATGATTTAGAAGAGAGGAGACATTTATGGAGACAATGCTTGCGCCTACGGTGCTATTTAAGAACGCTGCAGGCGAGGAGGAGCTGATTATTACCTGTGAGCCCACGGGAACGGGAGGCCTGATCGTTCGCCAAGAAAGCGCGGGAGACGTGACGTTCTGGAGCTTTGAGGAGTCCCCGCATGTCGTCGAGACATGTATCGATGCCACGGGCATAAGGCGTCTCTGTGCCCATTTTGGTGCCGATACGGTCGATCAGGTTTCACACGTGCTTGCGATGAACTTTACGGGTTATGACGCCGCGCTGTGCGTTCGCAAGCTGCTGCGCGAGCTCGGTATTGGTTACGATGTGATAGAAAATCCGATTGCGAGATAGCCGACACGGGTGATGCGGCGGACGAAAATTCAACTAATTTCAAAATCAATCAAAATTGTTCTTGACGGCAAGCCGGGTTAATGACAATATATCTACTTGTGTTGCGGCATTAGCTCAGCTGGATAGAGCGTTTGACTACGAATCAAAAGGCCGTAGGTTCGAATCCTACATGCCGCACCAATTGAAATGAGGGCCCCCAGCGATGGGGGCTTTTCTTTTACCGCGACCGTGCATCGCTGTCTGCTCGAACTGATACCATCAGACAAAGGAATAGCCTCGTGTATTAGGGAGAGGGCTGCCGTGGTTGACCGTACGATAAAATTGGGACCGCTCGTGAGCAAAAAGAAGTTTGCTCGTTTTGCCGAGCAGACTGATGATGTGTCGTACGGCATGATCGGCTACCCCTTTGCCTTGGACGGACTTCAGTCGTGCTATGTCTGTGAGTCCACTTCGCGCAAAGAAGCGCTGCTCATTGCGTTCGTTGACATTTCGGGAAACGTGTATGCGTTTAACGGCGAAGCGGACAAAACAGGCGAAACGCCGTTTCCCGTTCAGCTTGTCATGAAGATACGTATGAACGATAGCGGTGCCGGTGGCAATGTCGTGGCGGTCAATACGGACGGTTCGGAAACGCCCGTCGCACGTTTTTCTGGGACCCCACATGGCGACCTGCGTGAAATCGCATTCGGAGATCCGACATACAATTCCGAAAACCCATGCACGTATCCGGAGTTTATGGCAACCATGTTCGTGCGCTATTTTGTGTGTAGCGGAAGGCTTGACGGCGCCGTCGATCGGGCCGGTAAAGGTGTCTGTTCGTCTGCTCCGCAAAGTTCGGCAGATATCTCTGCCCGCTATCCGCTCGATCAGCCCGTCGAGCTCTTTAACGGCTTTGACACGCTCCCTTTGCCTGACGCCATTGAGGCTGCCTTGTTTCGAGTCGATGCAAGCAAACGGCCCTCGGGAATCGAGAAGTACGCGCGGTGTGTGCTTACGCGGATTGATCTCGATGCGTTGCGTGCCATCTGCTCCAAAACAAGCGTGAATCTTGCACGAATTTCCACAACGGATTCGTACTTCTTAAATTACGATGCGAGCGATTTGGAGCTTGCCGAGCTCATCGAGCTTGCCAAGATTCAAACGGCGCTTAACCGAATCAATGCGGTGCTCATGGAACTCGGAGTCGGTTTGGCGCCTCTTTCGGATTCTCCAAAAGAGGAATACTGCTCCGTGCTCGATATGTCGCAGTTCTATCGTGCAACCGCGCCGGCAGCTTTGGCGCTGCAGGCACTTGATGGGGAGAATCCACACGCCGACAAGGGCACTGTCGGATACCTCCCCGGTGCAACTTGGGATGTTTTGACGCGTTTTGCGCATGCGGCGGAACGACTCAACTTTATCGTGCGATTCGAATATACCTATGAAGTCAATATCGAGGAGCATGAGCTGCGCATTTGCTTTGTTGCGCCCAACTCGGAGCTTGCCCCTAAGGCCATGTACGATAGAGATTCGGACGATTGGGTCAGCCTGGATGCTTCTGCGCGTGAAGATTTTTGCAATGAACTCACTGCGCGTATGACTCTGACCTTGGCGGCCGTGGCGTTTGGATCCGGCTCGTTTATCGATCGTTGTTTTGTATGCATTGACGGCTACGAAACGCCTCGCAAACAGCAGCGTGCGTACGGCTTTGAGCGTGCGGCATTTATCGCTCAGTGCATGCCGGTTGCTCAACGGGCTGTTGGCGAGCCTTTCTCTGGGATGTTATGCAAGCGCACGGTTGACCAGTTTGCCGTGGATAGATACGTGGGCAGCGTGCTTCCCGAGGCGTGGTCGGTTCCGCCCAAGGATGACGAGCGCGTGCTCGTGAACCGCATGCGCACGCTGCTTTTGGCGGACTCCGCGCGTGAACTTGAGGTTATGGAGCCAAGCGATGACCCGTATAAGATGCGCTTTGACAAGCTCTATCATCTTGCCGAGACAGACCCAAAGACGTCGGCAGAGGGCCTGGCGGAGCTTATCGAGGAGCTCGAGGCCGCGTGCGTCGCTGAAGAGCTTTCTGCGGATGGGCCTGTTGAGCTGCAATACTGTGACAACTACGCCGGCCGCGTGCTTCTGCCTTTGCTGATCGAGAACAAGTCAACGCGTATTATCCGTGTGCCCGACGCCCTCTATCTTGCCCATCGACAGCTTGCAAGCATGTATTACGGTGTGGGAGATTTTGATCGGGCGCTCGACGAGGCGCGTCAGTGCTACGACATGGCGAAGAGCGCAATGACTTCTCATGTGGGGCTATTGAATATTTTGGCCGAGCTCGAGCGCTGGGACGAGCTCATCGATGTTGCCAAGCATGCGCTGCGCATTACATTCGATTCCGATGCGGTCGGTTATTTCCTCTACCGCGCGGCCTTTGCGTATTGGAATCTCGATAGGCGTGAGCTGGCGCTTGCCTGCTATCGCTTGGTTCTGCGTTCAAGTGATATGCGCGGGCAAGCGGATGAGGAGATGCGCGAGCTGATGTCCGGCATGACGGTCGATGTGGAGCCGTCGCTCATGGAAGCGGTGCGTATATTGCAAGGGGACGGTATCGAGCTTCCGATTACATCGGCCGTAAAGAACCAGCTTTTTGATGCGGCGATACTCTTTAGTGAGGAGCATTTCAATTATTTGGCGGTGCGCTGTTTTGCCGCACTGCAAAAAATAACTGTCGATGACGATTGGAATGCGTGCAGGCAGGCGCTTGAGTGACCGGTGGTTTGGCGGGTCACTCGCGAGGCCGCCGGCTGAGCGTTCGGGCAAGATAGAGGGCGGCGCCAACCCCAAGAAGGCAAACTATACGGTCAAACAGGTAAAGCAAAACGAGACGGTAAGTACCGACTTTGGCCAGGGAAACAGCCAAGATGTCAAGCTGGTATACGAATATCCGGAGTTCTCCCCGATTAAGGGCAACAAAACCGGAAAGGGTGCAAAAGCGCTTAACGCTCAATTGAAAAGCGATGACGATGCGACGCTGCAAAGGGCAAAAGCCTGGACGCTCGATAATTACAACGCCAACATGGAAATGCAGGTGAATGCGCGGAGCGTCACGTGTCTGTTTATCAGCGGGTCAGTAGCTAGCCTTCGTACAGATGAGTGCTCATATGCCGGCGGCGCTCACGGTAGCGAGAGCGTAAAGGGTTCGTTTTATAACCTTGATACGGGAAAACAGATCGGATTTGAAGAGGCGACGGGAATCTCTTTCGACTCTATTAAGTCTGAGGCGGCAACGGCATTGCGCTCATATTTGAGCACGAATCCTCCTGAGGACCCTTCGAGTAACGAAGAGCATATCCAAAAGATTATCCAGAACGAGGACTGTTACTATGCAACCAGCGATGGCATCGTGGTCATAACCGAGGATTATGAGTTGGGTACCTATGCGTACGGGCGCGTGGAAATTCTCGTTCACGCCTGGAAGGACCAATCGAAGGTCGGAACCGATGTCAAGCCGGCATATATCGGAAATCAGGGATGACGAACGGCAATCGTTTGATGAGTCGGCTTTTTCTCTTGCCCTTTTGCTTGTTTCTGGGTTACTATAGTACGGCTGTTACGGAGAGCTGACCGAGAGGCCGAAGGTGCTCGCCTGCTAAGCGAGTATGCCCCATAAGGGCATCTGGGGTTCGAATCCCCAGCTCTCCGCCAGTTTGATTTGAAGAAGGGTTCCGCAAGGGACCCTTTTTTTATGCCAAGTATGGGACTGGGGATTCGAACCCGAAAGGGCGTGGGCTTTCTCATCTTGGTTTTTCGTGCGATGTATTGACCTTAGGTAGGACTAAGGCATGACCTGCGAGGTGGCTGCGCAAGCTGCCGCGATCGGGCTCCGACCCTCTCGGAGGTGCATGCTGGGCTATCATCAAAACATAAACGGAGATGGGAGCCATCATGAAGTTGCTGCTTGCTGAGGATGAATACGGCCTATCGCGCGCCCTTTGCGCGATTCTTCAACATGACGGCTATGAGGTTGATCCGGTGTATGACGGTACGACCGCCCTTAAATATCTCGAGAGCAATTTTTACGATGCCGCCGTGCTCGACATCATGATGCCGGGACTTGATGGCATCAGCGTGCTTAAGCAGGCAAGGGCGAAGGGGCTCAAGCTTCCCATCATTATGCTCACGGCAAAAAGTGAAGTCGCCGATAAAGTCGAGGGGCTCGATGCGGGGGCAAACGATTACCTCACCAAGCCGTTCGCCGCCAAGGAACTGCTCGCGCGTATTCGCGCCATGACGCGCGTGGCGACGGCAATCGATTCGAAAACGCTGTCGGTCGGCAACGTCAAGCTCGACACGTTTGCTTGCGTACTTACGGGGCCCACGGGCGAGGAGCACCTTGCCAACCGCGAATTTCAGCTGCTGCAGCTTTTTATGGAGCACCCAGGCGAGAAAGTGCCCACCGAGCGCCTCCTTATGGACGTTTGGGGCGATGAGGCGCCTGAGGGAGCAAATGTGGTCTGGGTTTATATTTCCTATCTGCGGAAAAAGCTTGCGACCGTGGGGGCGGATGTGGAGATCAAGGCATCGCGCAACCAGGGCTACTCTCTCGAGGTCGTAAACGATGCGTAGTCCGTTTGTACGCAAAAGGGTCGAGGATAAGGCTAGCGTCTCTGCGGCTCCGAGCGCGATGGACAAGCGCCTGCGTCGTGAGTTCATTTTGGCGGCGATGGCAGCCGTCACGATCGTCCTTACGGGAATCATCGGTTGCATCAATGTTGCAAACTATCGTGCTATTTGCGAGAAAGCCGACGCGAAGGTCAATTTAATCGCGGAAAACGGTGGACTGATTCCCGGGATGGCGAACGACGTTGACGATGAAGATGCAGACCATTCCATCTCCGCCACATCGGTGCACTTGACGGTGACACAAAGCGATAGAAAGGATTCGGACGTTTCGATTAGGCGTTCAACCAGGCGTTTTACCGGCCCACTCGATCCTGACATAATCATGAACCTCGAGCAGCCGTATTCGACGAGATACTTTACCGTGACGGTCGATTCGGCGGGCGAGCTGCTTACTGCGGACGTTGCCCGTATCGCCTCGGTCGATCGCGATGAGGCGGAGGCGTTCGTCAAAAAAGTTTCCAAACGTCATGATGCGCGCGGGTTCTACGGTAGCTATCGCTACGGACGCATGTCGATTGGCGAATCGGATTCGGACACTTCAGGCGAATCGGACGAGGATAGCCCGACGCTCTATGTGTTTCTCGATTGTTCGCGCGAGCTTACGAACTTTCATTCGTTTTTGACGCTGAGCATCATTATCAGCCTGGTCGGTTGGCTGGCCGTTCTCGCGCTGGTCATCGTGCTTTCGCAGTTCGTCGTGCGTCCCGTGGTCGAAAGCTATGAGAAGCAGAAGCGTTTCATCACCGATGCAAGTCACGAGATTAAGACGCCGCTTGCGGTGATCGATGCTGCCAACGAGGTCCAAGAGATCGAGAACGGCGAAAGCGAATGGACGCAGAGCATCCATGAACAGGTGGCGAGGTTGACCGCGCTGACCGAGCGGCTCGTTTTCCTAGCGCGCATGGACGAGGGCGCGCTGGGATTCGTGCGCGCGGAGCTCGATTTGTCGGATTTGGTCGTGAAGGCTGCAGAGCCGTTTGAGTCTGTGGCGCTCTCGCGCGGCAAGCGTTTGAGCTGCGATGTCGAGCCCAACGTGAAGTTCAAAGGTGATAAGTCCGCGCTCTCACAGGTCGTGGAACTGTTGCTCGATAACGCGACGCGCTATGCGGTGGATGGGACCGAAATCGAGCTCAAGCTTGTTGCGGAGCCGCATGGGCATGCGTTGCTGACGGTGACGAACGCGGTGGATGCTGTGCCGTCAGGCTCGCTTGATCGGCTGTTCGACCGTTTTTATCGAGCTGACGCAAGTCGCAACAGTAAGACGGGAGGCTCCGGCGTGGGCCTTTCCGTGGCGCGCGCGATTGTTGAGGCACATGGCGGCACGATTAAAGCGACGGCGTCTGACGCGAGCATCACCTTTGCGGTAAGGCTGTAGGGGTGAGTGCGGCGGTATTCCACAGAACAGCGCGGGCGAAATCACCACTCGATTTGTTCGATATGGGTGGGGTTCGGCTGAAGCTCCTCGCTTGTGACCTTGCCACTTTTGAAGCGGATGAGGCGGTCTGCCATCGGCGCAAGCGCGGAGTTATGTGTGATGATGATCACCGTGATGCCTTCGTTACGGCATGTGTCCTGTAGTAGCTGCAGAATCTGCTTGCCTGTTTGATAGTCGAGCGCTCCGGTCGGTTCGTCGCAAAGCAGCAGCTTGGGATTTTTGGCAAGGGCGCGTGCAATCGAGACGCGCTGTTGCTCGCCGCCCGAAAGCTGTGCGGGGAAATTGTCCAAGCGGTCAGCGAGACCGACCTTTTTTAGCGTTTCCGCGGGGTCAAACGAATCGGGGCAAATCTGTGTGGCGAGCTCGACATTCTCGAGTGCGGTGAGGTTGGGTACGAGATTGTAAAACTGAAAGACAAAACCCACGTCCGAGCGACGGTAGCTCCCGAGCTCTTTTTCACCTGCTCGGCTGATGTCGCGACCGTCGACAATAACGGAGCCCGAGGTCGCCGTATCCATGCCTCCGAGGATATTGAGGGCCGTGGTTTTTCCGGCACCCGATGCGCCGAGAATGATCGCCAGTTCGCCGCGCTCGACGGTAAAACTTGCGCGGTCGAGCGCGTGAATCTCGGTTTCGCCCGAGCCATAGGCTTTGATTACGTCATTGAATTCAATATAGGCCATAACCGCGTCCTATCTCTGTTGGATACGACTATTGTTGCCCAAGTCAGCGAAATATGACAGCAGCCGGTTGCCGAAATTCGCTTGGCGGTAGCCAGTTTGCCGTGTTGTTCGGGGCTCGATACGTTGCTCGGCGCCCGATATGTTGTCGGGCAGATTTCAACCCTCACGATGCCGGGACGTTTTTGTGGGCGCAGGGCTGCAGAAGGTTGGCTATTGCATGCGTTTGTGTCGTCTCCACTGTTTGCGGCTCCAGTGCAGAAGAGATTCCACAACCGGAATGGTGAGGAGCATGACAAATCCCGGGCTAGGCTGGTCCAGGCAAAGCCACATGTAGAAAAACCACGCCAATACGCCGGGCGCATAGATGCCGCCAATCAGTTTTGATAGGTGTGGGCTATCGATAAAATTGCCGATGGCGTAAAAGATAGGAATTGTGAACACCAGGAAAAGCCCTGTGCCCCAGCTGCCATAGATAACGCCGAGGGCTATGTATACCAGCAAGATAACGGCGGGAAAGGGGAATTTATTCCATGCGCGACTTGCAGCGCTATGGAAACGCCCATCACGGTGGTCTAATTTGTTGCGAGCTTCTTTCCAGCTGTTGAAGGTCTCGCCATCGACGTCTACCGTGCCGTCCGCGTTGATGTGAACGCTATGCCCGTCATCGTCGGGTGTGTCGACATGGACGCCACCGGGACCTACAAGCACCTCCTCGTTCTTGCGCTTGTTGGTGACATGAATACCGTTCCAGCCAACGTGCACCTCTTCACCCTTGTTGGGGTCGATAACGTGGATGCCCTCGCGCCATGAAATGTTGACGGTCGGTTTGTCGCTCGAATCGTTGCGGTTGGTGCCGTCGCTTTGGGAGGTGTTTTCCGAAGCGTCTTTTTCTGACGCAGGCGCCCTGTCGCTTTCGCTTGAATATGCGGTATCGGAAACCCCGATACCGTTGTTGGCGCTGGAAGGCTCATATTCTGCGTATTCGCTGCTGGAAGGGGCTTCGTTTGCGGTGGCTTCGGTTTTGACCGGTGCGGCATGCTTGTTATGAGGCTCGCCATATAACAGCTCGTCCAAAGAGACGCTGTAGAGTGCGGCGAGTGCAATAAGGTTATCGGTGTCCGGAGATGATTCGCTGCGCTCCCATTTGCTTACCGCCTGTCGGCTGACTCCCAGCTTATCGGCAAGAGCTTCTTGCGAAAGCCCGGCGTTCTTTCTGCGGTCGACGAGGCGCTGGGCCATCGTAAGATTCATTGTTGTTCCCTTCGCTGAACGGTCGTTGGTACAAATCGAGTATCCTGGGCGCATTCGGTTGTGACCACCGATTCTGGTTGGAATTTTTGCCCAGCGTATCGCAACTATGGGTTGCAATAGCTTTGAACTGGGAAAACGTGACATTTGTCCTATGGATTCGCTGCGGGTAACTCGATTCGGGCGGCAGTTGTCTAACGGAAGGCGGACGGTTTAAAAGAAAAAGGACAGGCGGAGAAAGACGGACGGATTAAAAGAAGAAAGACGAGCGGTTAAAAGAAGGAGGACAAGCGTTTAAAAAATGAAGGGCATGCGGTTTAAGAAGAAGGATGGGCGTTTTAAAGATGAAAACTGCCTTAAAAACCGCCTCAAAACCGTCTTATTACGTTGCCATCACGTAAGTGAGTAGGTTTTTAGCGACCCTGTGAGTAGCGGGTTGATTTCTCTTATTAAAACCGCAAGTAGAGAGGCTGCTTCCAATCAATCTACTCAGCATGTGCGCAAAAACCTACTCACTTACTCATATGGTGGCTGGTACGGCTGCCAAGATGACGGTTAGATTGGAAAGTTGAACGTCAAATCTCGATATTCCGGACGCGGGGCGTGCAAAACGGCGCAAAAAACCGGCCCCTTGTCGGAAAATGTATCTGATGGTTGATAGTTCGCTCTGCGGCGGGAGAACATCAGGCTGCGATTCCGATAAAGAGCCGGTTTTGTTGCACCTATAGGCAAAAAGCCCAGGCAAGTGGGCGTGTCCAGCAGGGCAGAGGCTACTCGTCGCCAAAGCTGACGCCGAAGGCTTTGGCTTCGCGCACCAGGTCGCTCTGAGGATCGACATACTTAAGCTTGCCGGCAATCTCTTCAAGCGGAACGTGGCACATCTTGCCATCGACTTGCGCAATCATGTAGCCGTACTCGCCGGCAAGACAGCCGAGCGCTGCTTCGACGCCGCACTGCGTGGCGAAGATGCGGTCCTGGGCATCGGGCTCGCCGCCGCGCTGAGTGTGACCGGGAATCGCCACGCGCGTCTCGCGACCGGTCTTCTCTTCGATCTCTTTGGCGATGTCGTAGACAATCGAGGGGCTCGTGCGCTCGGCGAGTTTCTT
>OGDF01004816.1_pt1 | contig 14876 bp, 10 predicted proteins | sample 1570141 | NCBI WGS metagenome assembly OGDF01 (sample SAMEA4370581, study PRJEB24528) | human gut metagenome | reverse complement strand
TCTGACTCTATTATACTATATTTAATGCAAGCTTAATAGATAGATTTGAGACTTTATAAATTATTTTATTTGTGTTATAATATCATCATTGTAATTATGTGATATTTCACTATATTCTCACATATTCACATTAAATTCACATATAATTAATATATGGACACTACTTATCATTCAAACATTCCAATTGAAACTCTATCTCTTTTAGATTGTGATGTTAGAAACTTTAATTTTATTCATCCTATCAAGAATATTTTCTTCGATAATATTGAATACATTCGAAAACTAGATGCTTCTGGTAAAGCTCTTCCATGCATCTTAGACAATGTAGAACGTTCATTACTTTGCTACACATGTTATCTTGGCTTTGACCAGTTTGAATGTCCCGATTGTGACAACTGGAATATCGTTCCTCATTCCTGTCATTCTAGATTTTGTAATGCCTGTGGTGTTAAATATACTAAACATCTTGCAGCCAAAGCTACTTTTTTTGTCTTGACTGCCCTCATAGACACATCGTCTTTACTATTCCTAAAGAACTTAGAAACTAGTTCAGACAGGATTGTTCTCGACTCAATCTATTGTTTGTCGCTTCCAGAAACACCATTTGCATTCTCACCAATAAATCTCGTGCTGATAAACTCAAAAAGATAAAGCTTTCTGATACTCACTATATATTCAAAGATATTCCTGTTCGTAATGAATTTGGCATGATTGCCACTATACATACTTTTGGAAGGAACCTTAAATGGAATCCACACATCCATTGTCTTATACCGGAACTTGTATATTCGTAAAAAACAAACAAACTTAAGATGTTCCACCATTTCAATTTTTCTAAGCTTCGAAAAAATTTTTCAGTTCGAATGAATCCGACTCATCCAGGAAGCTGGTGGATTAATGAAGCCCGAAGAAAAGAACAGACTCTATAAAGATCATCCTAAAGGATTCTATGTCTACGCCAAATTCAAATCTACTGACACCGATTCCAACAATAGTAAAGATATTCAAAGCTGCGTAAACTATTTCATTCGTTACGCTGGAAGATGTGCCATGGCTGAAAATAGAATCACAGAATACAATAAAGAATCAAATACTGTCAGCTGGTTCTACAATGATCACAAGGATGAGAAAAGATATGATGTCACAGATAATGTGATTGATTTTATAAACCGCCTTATTATACATATACCGGACTTATGATTATACCTTTAGACCAAAATGCTATGACTGGTATTTACAAACATGGTGAATCTCTTCGGACTAGTATTATTATGATATCAACAGAATAGAACATCATGGATGGCTAACACTAGAATCTAAAAAGTATTGTATGCATCCTAGTACTGTTGAAATATATTATAGTAAAACAACTGTAATTGATGGAGTATCTTTACCTTTAATAAAAATAGCGCATAATAATAAAAAGGCTGCACGAAATGAAAAATTTCGTTACAGCTTTTTCGTATATCTGCTACAATGATTTATACTTATGATTGTAGTGAACCATCCGCATTAAATGTATATTCTGTACCATCAATATATACAGTTTTATTTTGATACATAACACCTTTTGTTAGATCAAAGTAATACCATTTTCCATCTTGTTCAAGCCATCCATGATATTCTTTACCATCCAAGCCACAATAATAAGTTACGCTACTATCATCACCAAAAGTATAACTATACCAACCAGAAGCCATGGTACCATCATTTTTAAAGTGATAATAATTTCCATTCATCAATTTTCTAGCACTTGAAATCATGTGACCATCATTTTCATCAAAATAATACCAACTATCACCTATCTGAAGCCAACCTTTTTGTAGAGCTCCATCAGAACGATAGTAATACCACAAGTCTTCTCCATATATACCTTTTTTTGTATTCCATCCAATAAACATAGTACCACTATCATTAAATTTGTATTCATTGCCATCAATATCTAAATTTTGATTCCGTACCATAAGTCCATCTAAATTTGGATCCATATAATACCACTTGTCACCTTCTTGAAACCAACCCTTGTGTGCCTTTCCATATGCATTATAATAATACCAAGAATTCTTTTCTTTATGCCAACCAGTATACATAGTTCCATCTGGATTTATGTAATATCGATTCCCATTTTCTCCAATTACACAATCCGTCAACATAGTACCATCACTTTCGCTCATATAATACCATTTATCATTATAATGAAGCCAACCTTTGTAAAGCTTGCCATTATCATTATAGTAATACCAATTGGATCCATCTTTATCCCATCCAGTATACATTGCCCCACTTTTTGTGAACAAATAATAGTCATCACCAATGCTCCAACGTGTATTACTATACATGAACCAGTTTTCTTCATCGAAGTAATACCAATTGGATCCATATTCAAACCATCCTCGATGTGCTCTTCCATCCGCATCAAAATAGTTCCAAGTTTCTAAAATTTGATTTTCATATGGAGTCACTTCATGATACCAACAATTCGTTTTCATCCAGCCATCTTTATCAAAAAGATATAAATCATCATTAATTCTAAAGCTACCACCAGAAGGACAAGGCATATTATAATAATAGTATTTCCAACGCCCATTCGATTCAAACCAATATCCCTCATCCGATTGATTATATGCCTCTATTTCTCCATCATTATTTATCGATTCTTGCGCACAAATCGACATAGGCATAACTCCTATCGCAAGACTTAGGGCAACGCAATTCGCCCAAAAATGTTTCATATATAACTCCTCCAATACCTATAAATATATAATATCATACATTAACATAATAAGTTAAAAAAACTCCCATAATCGGGAGCTTTATTCCTTTGGCTTTGCATCCTTTAAGAAGCTTAGCGCAATCATTACAATAACAATACCAATTGGGAATGCTGCAATAATACTCACACTTTGAAGATTGTTCATAGAACTTTGTGCAAACAACAACGCGATTGGAAGTAGAATTAATAGGATACACCACATTAATTGAATAATCCAATTTGGTTGTGCATCTTCTTCTAATTCGTGATAGCAATAGCAAGAAGCCGTTAGTGCGATAGAATCAAATGAAGTGGCATAGAAGGCAATCATTGTAAGTAAAACTACAATCATAACGACTGGTGCACAAGGTAGTGTTTTAATAATATTGACAATCATGCCGTATAAGTCACCGTTTTGTGCATATTGCGCCATAAAATCGGCCATACCATGCATTTGTAGTCCCATTGAATAGTTACCTAATACAATAAAACTAATTAATGTAGAGCCAACACCAAATACATATCCACCTAGAATTGTTTGTCTTACAGTTCTTCCTCTAGAAATACTTCCAATAAAGAATGGAGCTGCAACACACCATACCATCCAATATGCCCAATAATAAATTGTCCAGTTTTGTGGGAAGTTTGTTGAGCGTAATGGATCTGTAAATGTACATAATCCAATAAAGTTTTCAACCATTGTACCCAAAGAAGTCAATCCAGATTCAATAATATAACGGGTCTGTCCGCCGAATAATAAGACAAAGGCTAATAGTCCAAAGAAAAGATAGATACATAGGTTTGCCAAACGACTAATTCCCTTAAATCCATGTAATAATGAATATGTATACACAATACAAGTAATGATTAAAATTACAATATTGATAGCTGTACGACTAATTGTTAAATGAAATAGATCTTGAATAATTGTAGCCATTAATGGTGTCGCAACACTAAATGTTGTGGCAGTTCCTGCAAGAAGTGCAAATACGGCTAATAAGTCAATGATTCTTCCTGGCCATTTGTCTGTATATTTTCCAAGAATTGGTCGACATGCCTCAGAATATTTTTGACGATTTCTTTTACGAACATGTAGCATAAACCCAAAGGCTACGGCTAATACTAAATAAAAACTCCATGGAATCAAACTCCAGTGAAATAACGGATATACTCCAGCCCATTCTTGAATTGAACCCATTTCTTTAATATGTGGATCCGATGCATACATCACCCATTCAGAAAATGAATAGAAAAGAATGTCTGCTGCCAATCCACAAGTAAACATCATAGATCCCCAAGCAAAGAATGAATATTTTGGCTTTTCGCCTTTATTTCCTAAAACAATATCTCCATATTTAGAAAAGGCAATATAGATGGATAGAATAAAAATGCCTAGTCCAATAACTAAATAGTAACTTCCAAATGTATCTCCAAAGAAGAATCGAATTTGACTTAATACAACATTCGACTGTTCTGGAGCAATAAAGAATACAACACACAATGCAACAATAATACTTAATGGTAATAATGTAATCATCCAATCAATTTTATTTTTCATTTTGAACTCCTTTCAAATATCTACTATATGAATGATCCACCTGAACTAATTCATCCAATCCATCAATTTCTACAACATCACTCGCCTTTATGGGCATAACACCCAATTGGTAGTGATCTGGATGACAGAACATCGCTACATCATCCCAATAGATTTGTCGATTTTGTTTCACATCAAATTCTTCTTCCAAATCCTTTTTTAATTGTTGGCCATCATCCGTATTCCATCTAGAAATACTATACAGTTGCCAACCTTTTTGACCTCCCGTACGGCTACAAGAAGTCACAATACCATTCTCTACTTGTTGAAGCCATTCATCTGTTCCATTTTCAACATAAACACTATTATATCCCGAACGATCAAACTCTGGTTTCAAAATATCGGTATTAAAAATCATTTGATCCCCATCTAATATAATTGTGTTATTCAAATGTTCTCTTGCGACATACAAAGAAGAAATGTTATTGCATGTATCATAATATGGATTCTCAATAATTTTTAAACCTTCATACTCCTTCTCCAAACTATAAAACTGTTCTTTTAAATATCCTACAACCACATAGATTTCATAAATGCCATTCTCATGTAAACCACGAATCACGGTATCAATCATTCGCGTACCATTTACTTTGACTAGTGGCTTTGGCGTTTCTAAAGTTAATGGACTCATTCGAGAACCAAATCCAGCCGCCATAATAATCGCTCTTTCTACTTTGTACATAACTTCATTCCTCTTTCTTCTAACGCTTCTTTTACAATATGATAATACTCTTTGGCATAGCGATATTGCTTCAAAGAATACTCCCCAAATTCAACCCCTAAATTACGCTTGTATTCACACCAGTTGCTCCACAATAAGCCACAGATGGCAATATAGGCATAAATTTTAATCCGAACTAAATCCTTACATTGACCATCAAAATATGCATCAATTAATTTTTCAACATCTTCTCTATCATATAGTGAATAAATCGCAAACATCGCAATATCAATATGCTGATCTTGCATACCGGCATATTCCCAATCAATTAAATACAGTTCATCATCAGAGAATAAGAAATTATCAGGAACTGAATCAATATGAGATAGACCCCATTCTTTTGGTTGTACATCCACAAATTCTTTTAATTCATAAATATGAGCTTTTGTAGCTTTATAATCCCTATAAATACTTGGCGTACCTTGCCAATATGACTCATACTTCTCTAATTCATCAAATACTTCAAACGTATGATTTACAACAAGTTTCTTATTGTGGAAACTACGAAGTTTATTCATACACTTTGATACATCACTAAAATCCGTTGAATCACATGCATGCGCATCATGAATATATTCCGTAATCTTATATCCATTTTCTGGATTCATATAGATTACAGGATCACAAATATTTTCATCTTTAATAGCTTGATACACATCATATTCATGTTTACGATTGATCAACTTCTCTGTTCCCTCACCAGGAACACGCATAATATATCGTTTTGAATTCACTTCAAAACTAAAAGATCGGTTTGTCATTCCTTTTTTTAATGGTTGAATATTCATAATTTTTGAAATCTCACAACCAATTGTATCTTTAATAATATTCATTAGATCTGAATTTAAAATTTCATTATCCTCATCCAAATCTCTTAATTGTTCATACGTATTAATTTCATACGCATCATTAAAGATATATGGAGAAACAATCATCTTATCCTTTACATATAAAACATCTTCCCAGAAACAATGTTCATACTCTCTTTGTGAAGACATACTATAGATTCGTTTAGCAACAAAACCAGCATCATCTAAAGATATGTAAGAAATACCAATCATTGTATCACCCACTTCATTTAGCTTTGTCTTAACTAGTTCATACTTTTTATTTAAACGAACCGAAGTATTATCCGTTTCTTGATTCTTAATCATATACCAAGAATAGAGTTCACAAGAGTTAAAAGGATTGATTTCACACCAAATATCACAAGGAATAATATAAGTATTAATTAAATCCGACCCAACTTTTGCCAAAGAATGCAAATTATTCTTTTTCGCATAATCCATATTACAAACCAATTTCACATTATATTCATCAATTAAGAATTCAAATTCTTCTTTCATAAAACCAACCACAACTGTAATATCATACACATTGACTTCATGAAGCTGATGAATCAATCGTTCAATTAATGTCTCACCTTTTACAGTTAATAAAGCCTTGGGCACCTCTGTGTTGATTGGTACCATTCGCATTCCTAAACCAGCAGCTAAGATGATTGCCTTTTTAGGTTTATACAAATCAATTAATTTCGTACTCTTCTCTGTCAAATTCCATTCTTCATCAATATATTTATCTTTCTGAAGAAATTGGATTGACTGATTTACTTTACCCAATGAAAAGCCACAAACTTCAGACAATTGTCTTTGACTTATCTTTCCATACTGTTTTATTTTCTTTAAAACTTGTTTATCTATAATGTTCATATAATCATCTTCTTTCTGTTACATGAACATTATAGACTACTGTACATCATTATGCAACAAGAAAAGAGCAAAGTCATTTTTGACCTTGCTCCATAATCACATTGCTTATCTAGTTAAGTCCCACTTACCATCGGCATCTACATGATAGTTACCAATCCATGTATTTGTAGCCATAGCACCTGATTCATTAAAGTAATAATCTTTATCATTGATTTTCTGCCAACCAGTTACCATATATCCATTAGCATCAAAGTAATATGTTTGGCCATTGATTACTTCAAAATCATTGATTGTATAACTTCCATCTTGATGTCTGTACCAATATTTACCATTCGATACAATCCATTGGTCTGGTGTCCATAAACCATTTGAATCGACATAGTAATTACCAATCCATGTATTTGTAGCCATACTTCCATCTTGTTGTAGATAATAATTTCCTACCCATGCATCTGTAACCATAGCACCAGATTCATTGAAATAGTAATCCTTATCATTGATTTTCTGCCAACCAGTTACCATATATCCATTAGCATCAAAGTAATATGTTTGGCCATTGATTACTTCAAAATCATTGATTGTATAACTTCCATCTTGATGTCTGTACCAATATTTACCATTCGATACAATCCATTGGTCTGGTGTCCATAAACCATTTGAATCGACATAGTAATTACCAATCCATGTATTTGTAGCCATACTTCCATCTTGTTGTAGATAATAATTTCCTACCCATGCATCTGTAACCATAGCACCAGATTCATTGAAATAGTAATCCTTATCATTGATTTTCTGCCAACCAGTTACCATATATCCATTAGCATCAAAATAATATGTTTGGCCATTGATCATTTCAAAATCATTGATTGTATAGCTTCCATCCTGATGACTATACCACCATCTATTTCCAGACTGAATCCAGAATCCATTCTTTTTATTTTCTTGTTCTTGTAAATATGCATTATACGCATCGAATGCTACTTTTTCCTTTTCAGCTGCTTCATCATATGCCAATTGTGCTCTATCATAAGATTCTTGTTTTTCTGTATAGATAGTGAGTACAGCATTATAAGCCTCTTTACTTGATTCTAAATCAATCAAAGACTGTTTATATGCATTTAAATCACTTGTGATTTCAGCATATTTAGATTCAGGAATTTCTGTATCCAGTTCATTATTTTTTAAATGATCTAAAACTTCTTGAAGCTTTTCTAATTCGGTTCTATCTTCACTCAAGCCAATAAATTTAGTCTGAATCCCATTTAATTTTTGATAGCAATCATGATGATAATCCAATGCCTTATCGTAATTTGATGCAGCAGTACTATAATTTGTTTTTTCCACTTCTAACTCAGCAGCTGCTTTTTTAACATCTTCATTCAAAGACAACAGATCATTATAGGTTTTAGTTACATTCGTTAAATTATCTTGAGCTAAATCTAAACTATTTTTCTTCGTATCCACAATCTTAGATTGCTCCGCCAATTCCTTCTTTAAAGTTTCAATTGTAGTACTAGTATTATTAACCTTTTGTACAATTTTATTTCTAGAATCATTTAATTGATTTATAACTACCTGTTTATTTTCTACATTTATACGAGCATTCTCTTCAGCCTTTAACAATTCAGCCTTTTTAGATTTTAAATCATTAATTGCTTGATTTTCATCTGCAATTTGTACTGACAATTCACCAGTCTTTTCAAAAGCTGCGTCTTTTAATGAAGATTTTTCAGATACTTGAGCGTTTAACTGAGTAATTTCTGTTTTCAAACCTTCAATTTTTGTTTCTAGAGCTGTTTTAGCAGAAACTTGAGCTTCATATGCTGCTTTTGCATTTTCTTCATTTTCAACTGCTGCAGTATATGTATTTTGCTTATCTGCTTTTTCTTGTTCTAATGCATTTGCTTTTTCTAAAGAAACAGATAAGTTTCCCTGTGCAGTACTATACGCTTTCTTAGCATTTTCTAAAGCTTCATATGTTGCTGTCTGCTTTGAAGCTTCATCAAATGCTTTTTGTGCGTTAGCTAATTCTTCAGTAGCTGCCTTATAGTCATCAAAAATTTGTTGTAATCCATTTGCATAGCCTTTGATAGACTGTTCATATTCTTCTACAGTCATAACAATATCCCCAGTACCTTTCTTTCCGAAAGTTTGAGAATGATGGTACCATCCATTACGAATATCATCAGTTACCAATTGACCTAATCCATATCCAGTATATAAATATGTTGGGTCCATGATATTGTAATAATGTCCTAATTCATGCCATAAGCTAGGATATTTTCGATATACCTGAGCACTAGTCATATTTTCTAAACCAGGATATTTTCCAGATTCAACAGCTTTTTGGAATAATGCATATTCTTCTCCATACCATCCATCATATGGATTCCAAGCTCCTGGGCCATACGCAATGTTTTCTCCACAATTGAATAAACCTGTGTGTCCATATGGAAAATTCTTTTCAAGCTGGTCAATATTGTTTGAACTGTTTAATTGTGCATATGACATTAATCCCATATCAATTTTCAAATCTTCCAATCCATTTTCACGTCTTAATTCATTACAAGCTTTTAAATAATCAATTGCTTCAATCATATTATTGATACCAGAAGGGTCTGTTTTTTCACCAAGTTTAACAAAGAATCTATTTGAAGTGCTTTCTGTAACTTCCGATTCAAATTCATAAATAGCTTCTTGAAATTCTCCATTACTATAATCTAAAGACTTATAGTATCCATAAGCGCCTTGGTTCCATTTTTTAACAGCATCCTCATAAGTGCTACTCATACTGTCAAGCTTTGCTTGAGCATTAACAACATTAGCTTTTAATGTTCCAAGTGCTTCTAAAGCTTTATCATGAGCCTCTTGTGCTGCATCTAATTTTTTCTTAGCTTCATCAACAACAACTTGAAGTTTTTCACTTTCAGCCTTGTTGTCCTCAACTGCCTTTTCAGCTTCTTTATAAGCTTCATCAGCCTTAACTTTAGCTTCTGTCTTAGCATCCAATGTCACTTTTGCTTCAGAAATCTTACCTTCAATTGTATTTAATTCATTTTCTTTTTGTGTTTTGTCAGATTCGATAGTTGTAATATCTTCCTGTAATTTATCGATTTCCATCGCATAATTATTAACAGTTTCCATTAAACCATCAAATTCAGCCTGATATTTATCAATTAAAGCTTGCTTCTCTGCAACTTGCTCATCTGTAGTATCATTAGCAACTGAATCCTGCAATTGTTTCAAAGTAAAACGAAGTTGCCCCATTTCCTCATCTGCAAGAGCTTTCTTCTGTTCAATAGCAGTTAATTCATCTTTTGCTGTTTGCAACAATTCCGTATTTTCTAATACAGCTTTTTCTAACTCAGCTTTTTTAGCTACAGCTGATTCATAATCAGACTTAGCTGTTTCAACAGATTTTTCTGCATCTTCAACAGCCTTCTTAGCAGCTTCTAATTCACCCTGATCAGCACTTTCTGCTTTTGCTACTGCATCATCATATGCTTTTTTTGCTTTTTCTAACTCATCTTGCGCATTCTTATATGCAGCTTCTGCTTTTTCAGACTCCTCATAAGCCTTATCTTTTTCTTCCCAAGCTTTATCTAAATCTTTTTTTGTGCTTTGAATTTCAAGAAGATTTGTTTTCATCGTATCTAACAATTCGTCACTAACAGTCTCTTCTTTATTTGAAGCATTATTTTGCGATTCATTATAAGCCAATTCTTTTGATTCATAATCAGGCTTTACAGCATCTAATTCAGCTAAAGCCTGATCCAACAAAGCTTTTTTTGTCATAAGTGCTTGATGTGCTTCAAACACTGCATCACTTAAAATTTGTTCTTGCGTCTTATCTTGTGCTACAAAAGTACTTTCCTCAGCAACATAGGATTCACAAATTTCATTTGCGAAAGCTTTTAAGCCAAGAGATTGCATACTCATGACTGCCGCTACGATAATCATAGCTGTCTTTTTTGTTGTTAATGTTTTCATATAAACCTCACCTATATAGTTATATTCTACACCATTATAAATGTTTAAACATCCCTAAAAATAGATATATAATCATCATTTGGTCATATAACAATAAAAGGCTTAAACAATATACATTGTCTAAGCCAAAATTTACATATAAACTTTACTTTAATAACTGCTTACTATCTAGTAGCATCCCATTTTCCATCAGCACCTACATGATAATTTCCAATCCAGTCATTTTTAACCATACGACCTTCGTTATCTACATAATAATGGCCAATCCATTGATTCTGTACTGCTCGGCCATTATTGTCTGCATAATACCAATAACCATTAGATTCAATCCATTCATTTTGAGCTAATTTACCATTATTAAGTAGAATTCTACCTTGTAAGTCATTAACCCATGTAAGTCCTGTTGAGGTATAAAAACCATCTAAATAATATCCATCTATCACGACATTCTTTAGTGCTTTTCCATTTTGAATATAAAACCATTGCCCATTATATGAATTCCAACCTTCATTGTATGAAACACTATTTCCTTCTAAATCATATACATATGCTTTTCCATTATAATTTAGAACGCCTGTATACATATAATAACCTGGGAATAGATACAACTTACCATCGATAGTCTTGTAGCCTTCAACTGGTTTTCCATTCTCAAAATAAGCATACCATCCTTGGTCCGATCTATGCCATCCATCATAATCTTCAAATCCGGTTCCATCTTTATTGATCCAATGGCATTCTTTTGTTTCTGAATCATACCACAATGAATTAGATGCCAAACCAGGTGCATATCCACCTATTCCGCCTTTCATCATGTTTCCAAAATAGTATGTTTGTCCATTAATTGTGAGTTTGTTTTTAGTATTAAATTCTCCTTTTTCATTAATGTAATACCATGATCCACCAAACAATTCATCCTCAATATATTCCCATGTGTTAGGAGCTAATGTTCCTAACCAAACACCATTATTATCAAATTTATTCATAGTTCCATCAACTATACAATAACGTTTTACCATATATTGATTACTGAAATAATACCATTGGTTATTAATGAACTTCCATTCATTATATGCAAGTAAGCCGGTAGTTGGATCCGCATAATACCAGTTAGTATACGTAGAATTTCCCTCACTAATCCATCCTTTTTTTATTTCACCATTGTAATCTACATAGTATTTATTTTTATCAACTATACAGTTTGTTTCCATTACACCATAGTTTACATAGTAATTTCCTACTTTACCTGTATAACGCTGAGAAGTACCATCTGAGTAGTACCATACATTATGAAAATTCTTCCATCCTGTAAATTCACCTAAATTATCTACCAACACACCATTTGTATCGAAATAATAGATGTCGTCTTGTATATCATTCAAACCATATACTAATCTAGCATTATAATTGAAATAATATTTCTTTCCATTTTCTTCATACCAAGCATTAGACTTTAATGAACCATCATCATCAATATAGTACCAAGTAAAATTATTTTGGATCCATCCTTTATCATAAATGACGTGTCCATTATTATCAGCCAAATAATATTTAGTGTATGAATAATAATCTTCAGTAATAATTTTGCTAAATACACCTGTCTGCATTTCACCATTTGTACTAAAGTAATATGTATTATTATTTAAAGTCAAAAATTCATCGAAAATAGCACTACCATTTTTGAAGTAATACCATGAATCAGTATCTAATGATTGGTACCAACCATCTGCGTGTTCAATAACGATTCCGTTTTGATCTGTAATATAGTTTTTACCTTCAAAAGTAAATGAACCATTGTATTTTTTTCCATCTGCATCAAAACAATATTTATTACCATCCACATTAATAATCTGATTTTTCACAATCTGACCATTCATAAAATAATAAGTTGAATGCTCATATTCAGCCCATCCTGTTTTTGATGAAGTGTCAACCAATGTTACATGGCCAGCTTGATCCGCATGATAAACTTTATCATCCTTTAAAAAGTCCAATGATGCTTGCATCGCATCATTTTTAAAATAATATTTATAGCCATCGATTGTAATGAAACCATCATGGAATGATAAATAATCATCACCAAAATAGTACCATTGATCATAATCCGTTTTGTACCATCCCTTTATTAAATGACCATTTGCATCTGCATAAACACTTCCATATTTAGACTCACCACTATATGAATCATTTGATACGTAAGCTATTTCATTTTGCGCCATCATACCATCATATTTAAACGCATAATATTGACCATCAATGAAACACATTCTTTGTGAAACATAACCAGAATCACCTAACTTATACTTCCATCCATTAGAAACAGATTCCCAAGTATTTGTTGTTTTTTTACCATCAGAACCTACATAATTAGAATCATCGATCCATCTATTTGTTATCATAGATCCATCTGCATCCACATAATATGTATCATCAATCCATTGATTGCTTGCTCTAGATCCATCTGCATTAAAATAGTACCAAGTATCCCATTGATGTACCCAACCAGTCTTCATATAACCATTCGAATCAAAGGCATAGTATTTACCATCGATTTCTTCATGATCTAGATATTCTGTACCATCTGAATCCATCCATCCACAATAGTAATTCCCATATGGACCATAATATCTATATCCTCCAGAGGATTGAACCCATGTGTTTCTAACAGCTTTTCCATCCTCACCATAATAACGATTATCAAACTCTTTATTTGTTTGCATTATACCTTGATTATCAAACAAATAATATTCTTCATCTATATAATATGAATTATAGCTTCCATCTTCCCAAGCCCGATAATTAGATCCATGATCATCAAAATACATCCAACCATATCCATCTACATATTGCCATTGGTTATAGATTTGTCTTCCATCTTCGCCAAAATATGCAGAGCCATTAAAATATTTTTTTTGCATAACCCCATTATTATCAAAATAATAGCGACCATTTCCTTGATATAAATAACCAGTTTGTTTATAACCATATTCATCAAAATAATATGTATTACCATCTATTTCTTTAAATTGATTCTTAACTAACTCACCATTTTCATAGTATTGTTGATTATATTCATCCCAACCATTTTTTTGAGAATCATCTTGTGATACAACTGTAGTTGTTTCTGTTTCACTTAAATCACTACCTTCATTCACTACAGAATCACTACCTAAATTTTCTGTGACATCACCTGATGCTTCTGTATTTTCTACAACCTCTGAATCATTTGTGATTGCATTGCCATCAATTGAAGTGTCTAAAACTTGATCTTGTACATCTACTGGATCTTGTTCTACTTCATCTGCCATAACTGGTACAACAGCTGCAGCACCACATAATGCAGAGGCTAACAATACAGCTTTTAAATCTTTCTTGTTCATTCATTACCCTCCTAGAACCTTTAGTTAGCTTTATATTACACCCAATCTTTAGGATTGTCTTGTAAAAATGTTAATTTTAACCCAAATATAACAAAGAACTGTAAGCGTCAAATTTAAAGGTGGTACAAATAAACTGCTGACGAATATATAATAAAGCCATCCTTGCTGGATCACACTTGTGAGTTGGCTTCATTAAGGATGGCTTTTATTTCGCTCTTTGATAATGTTCGGATATAGCTTGGTAGTTCTCGACTGTATGGTAGATACTTTCTCAGTTCTTCTTTATTTGTTAAATCTAATTTTGGTAGATTTTCAAATAAATGAGTAAAGTACATGTATGGATTCTGTTTATTTTCTATACAGCTGATTACTAATGAATAGATCATGGCACTCGCTTGTGCTCCATGTACGCTTACGCTGAATTTGCATCGATTTCGTATGACTACAAATGGGCGTATACTTCTTTCACAGCTTGTATTGTCATGTGGGATGATCGCATCATTTGTAAATTCCATAAGTCCTTCTTTGTTGTTCAATACATACTGGATTGCTTTGCTCATGGAATATCTGCCTTTGTTTCTTGGTTCGATTTCTTCAAGCCACGATAAAAACTTCTCAAACTTTGGCTTGAGTTCTTCTTTTCGTCTCTTTGTGATATATTCCATTCGCTTGTCAGGATTCGAATATTTTTCAGCTGCTTTTTCATCAATAAGATTTGAATGGTGGA
>OGDF01004815.1_pt1 | contig 14877 bp, 10 predicted proteins | sample 1570141 | NCBI WGS metagenome assembly OGDF01 (sample SAMEA4370581, study PRJEB24528) | human gut metagenome | reverse complement strand
TTTAAGAGTTTTTACCCGGATGGCCGCAGTGAAGAACGGACTGCCAGCCAGGAAATTACGCCAATGGTTTATGACGAGTACGCGGCCTATGTCCTGCGCGACAACTGTGTCGCCCGGCTGGACTGGCAAACCGGAGAAGTTACGACGTGGGACACATCGATTCCGCAGATAGATGAGATACTCGGTGCGGTTGGCAATAAGATATTGTTGACCCGCATCGTCTCTGATATGCCGCTGCCTACGGATCCGGAAATGTATGAGGCTGATAAATTTAATCTGTATCAGGAAATAGAAGAAAGCAATGCTGCAAAAAAGGAACTGGATACAGTCAAAAATCATCTGAAAAAAACTCGCCTGCTGCGAACAAATATCAATAAAAGAATAAAAAAAGCAGAAAAAGGACAGGAGAAATTTTTCCAGTACCAGAACGAATATCAAGAATTGGAAAAAGTTTTAAAAACAAAGGAAGAACTGCTTACAGCTTTGAAATCTGAAATGGAATTGTATCGTTCTGTTTTTAAAGAAGACTTTTATGTCGAATTGCAATATCACGGTATGAAAGAAGAAGGATATGTTATGCCGATTCTTTCCAGAACTGCAAAAGAAATGGGAATCCCAGTTGTTGCAACTAATGACGTTCATATTCGTGCAAAGGAAGATGCAGAAAGCCGTCAATTTATGAAAGCTCTCCGATTCCATAAATGGGAAGATCCAGAAATTGCAGATAAAGAACTTTATATGAAAACAGATCTGGAACTTTATCATATGATCTGCAAAATTATACCCGAAGAGTCTGCAAAAGAAGCTATGCGGAACATCCGAACCATCTGCGACCAGTGCCATGTCATATTCCCGGATGAAAAACATTATCCACAGTACCGTGATAAAAACGGACAGATTGTAGAAGATGCAGCGGCAGAATTAAAAAAACAGACATACATCGGAATCAAAAAACGTTTCCCAGAAGGGACTTTTACACAGGCCTACATGGATCGTATGGAATATGAATTGAAGGTCATCATAGACCTGGGGTATGCTAATTATCTTTTGATCGTTGCTGATTATATTAATTTTGCCAAAGACCTGAGCGTAAAGAATAATGAATATGCTGTTGGATACGGTGTGGGACCAGGAAGGGGATCCGGTGCAGGCTGTCTGGTCAATTATCTGCTTGGCATCACCAATATCGACCCAATCAAATACGGTCTGATCTTTGAACGATTCCTCAATAAAGACCGTGTTTCCATGCCGGATATTGATACCGATTTTTCTGAGGAAGTCAGAAATCCTACAATTGAATATGTCAAATCTAAATACGGAAAAGAATGTGTCGCCATTATCCGTACATTAGATACACAGGGAGCCAGAGATGTTATCCGCAACTCCGCCAGAGTCCTTGGATGGGAAAAATTCCCTGGAAAAGAATCTGACACGGAAATCCAAGAAAACCGAAAAAAAATAAAGGCTATCGGAAATCAGATCTGCAAAGAAATTCCACAAAGACCAGGGATCAAACTGACAGATTGTGAGAAAGAACTGGCGCCTTTCCGTAATGATCCGACTGCAAGCTTAATCATCCGTAGAGCTATGGCTGTAGAAGGAACTGCGACAGGATTAAATTCCCATGCTGCAGGCGTGATCATTGGAGACGGTCATCCTCTGAAACAGTTCATCCCTCTGCTTTATAATACCAATATGAATCAATGGTCTGTACAGTGCAACATGGTCGAAGCAGAAGAAATTGGACTATTAAAAATGGACTTCCTGGGGTTGAATAACCTGGATGTGATTAGTGAATGCCTGCGTCGAATCAAAGCAAACTATGGGCGCACAATAGACCTGGATCATCTTACATTTGAGTCAGAAGTGTTTAGGGAAATCTTCAGCAAAGGAAATACCAGCTGTGTCTTCCAGGTTGAATCCGGGGGTATGAAACGGATGCTGAAAGAGTTTGAGCCAGATTCTATTGAGGATTTGATCGCATTGGTCGCTCTTTACCGTCCAGGCCCTATGGATTTTATTCCGGATGTTATTTCAGTTAAACAAGGACGTTCAAAACCACACTATATCGTACCTCAATTAAAAAAGATCCTGGATCCGACTTACGGGCAGCCGGTCTACCAGGAGCAGCTGATGGATATTTTTCATCAATGTGCCGGTTTTTCTTTAGGAGAAGCCGACATTATCCGACGATACATGAGTAAGAAAAAAGTCGAGAAATTCCTTGCTTACAAACCACAGTTTATATCCGGAATCATTGCAGCTGGAGCAAAAATGGAGGAAGCCGAGGCATTCTGGGAATCTTTAACTGGATTTGCTAAATATGCATTTAATAAATCCCATGCAGCAGTTTATGCTGTGATCTCTTATCAGACTGCCTGGTTAAAGTACCATTATCCAGTCGAGTATATGTGTTCAGTCATGAATCATGCTGATACAAAAAAACTGCCATCCCTTTTATACGAATGCAGAAAAATGAATATTAAAATCCTCCCACCGGATATCAACCGGTCTCAGATAGGTTTTTCTATCAATAATGACGGAGACATCATTTATGGACTTCGTTCAATAAAGGGAATCAGCAGTCATGCTTCCTGGATCATAGAGGAAAGGAATAGGAATGGATTCTATGAATCTTTTCTGGATTTCCTTGTCAGGGCACATGAAAATAAAGGAGTAACAGAGACACTGATCAAGGCAGGAACATTTGATCAATGTGGAACATTTAGCCGTACTAGTCTTTTATACACTTTGGATGAGCAGCTGGATACTTTGAAGAATTTAAAGAAAAAAATTAAGATTGTAGAAAAAATATCTATAGAGCTGGATGCATGCACAGACCGAGTACAAAAAGAGCAGGAAACAAAACGGTTGAACAATGCAAAAAATTCTGTAGAACGTGCAAAATTAAAATTACAGGAGATCCAGCCTAAAACCACATTATTAGATGATGATACGGAACGTCTGCAGGAAGAATATGAACTTCTTGGAGCTTATATTTCTGATCATCCATTAAATTCTTACAAGTACATCTATGAAAATGATAATGTGACGAATATCACTGATTTTGAACCGGACACTTATCTTACTTTTGCCGGAATGATCACGAACCTGAGAATGGCAAAAAGGAAATCAGACGGGGCTGATATGGCATTTTTCACATTGGAAGACCTGACAGGAACATTATCAGTGAATTGCTTTACAAAAGCTTTTGAAGAATACGGAAAACTGGCAAAAGAAGGCAATGTTGTAAAAATCTATGGAAAAACTTCCATGGAAGAAGATTTTTCTGGCAGCGACGAGGAAATCCCGACAATTACAGTCCGTTCTATGGAAATCTGCAGAAGCAGAAAAAAACACATTTTTATCAGTGTAAAAGATCAAAGTATTTATGAAGAATATATTAAAAAGAAACTTTTATTCTTCTCTGATGATGGAGGACATCCAATCTACTTACATTTTTGCGATACCGGAGATATTGTGGTGCCAGATTATTATCTGAATTCGGATATTTTGGAAACGGAGATCAAAGGGGTCGTGATCCAAACGTAAAAATTATTACAGCAGAAGTTTTTATTTCCTAACTTCTGCTGTTTTTTATGTTTTTCATGCGTAATTTTCCATTCTAATAGTAGAAATAAGTGAAAGGAAGATAATCAATATGTACAAAAAAAGTAAAATAATTGCAGCCGGAATGATCGCCATTATCGGAATCACCGGATGCAGTACTCAAATCCAGCCAGATTCACAATCTGCCGGAACCTATTCCACACAGACCCCGATGAGTTCCTTGGAATATTCCATATACATGAATAAACAGATCACTGTATTTACGAACCAGCTTTCGTCCAGGATGATTATGGCAAAGAATGCTGAAAACAGTTCTTATGAAAATGAAAAAGATCTGGCAGAGGAAAGTTTAAAAGTTTTACAGGATACCTTGGACGAAGTCACAGTCACAAAACCTGCCAAAACATCAGAGGATGATCGGGAAACGGCTATTGAAGCTATGCAGACTGCTGTGGATCATATGAAACAGTATGTGGATGCTTTAGATGATGAAAAAGATGTTAAAGCTTTCGCTGACACATTTCAGAATGATTTTAATGCCCTGTCAGGGCTTGCAAATCTTTATTATCAATAAAAGAGAAGAGGTGAAATTATATGGCAAAAGAAAATACAGTCTATCTTTATGGACGGGTACTTGTTCCTCCAAACATCAGGATAGATACTGATGGGAATTATCTCAGCGGGAAGATTATCCTGCATACGGTAAGACGTTCCGCTGCATCAAAAGAACTTCTTTTACAAGGGGAACGGAGGTGGGATTACATTGCTGTCTTATCCAAGCATGCAAAACTGATCAAAGACCGTATGGCAGACTTGGAAGAAGGAGATATGGTCCAAGTCAAAGGGACTTTATGCACCTATGAAAAAATCAAACAGTTTATCTGTCCGCATTGCGGGGAAGTCACAAGCCGTGACGGGGTCATTATTTATGTGGATCCGATCTTTATCAAGCGTTGTGAAATTGGGGTAAGCCAGGAAGAAGGATACCGGTTGATTGAAGACAGCGAAGAAATCAGTAATCAAGTCAAGATCATGGGAACTTTATGCCGTGAACCACAGCTTTACGAGAATCCAAAGAATAAACAGATGGAATGCGATTTCCAGATTGCATCGAACAGGAATCGGCACATTTTAGAAGATAATCCGGAAAAAAGAACAGATTACCCTTGGGTCAAAGCTTACGGAAAACAGGCAGTAGATTATTATGAAGCACTGCATGTAAATTCTACTATCTATATTGATGGGGCGCTTCAGGCACGCTCTGTTAAACGTGAATTTGTCTGTGAGAAATGCGGCGAGGTCTTCGAGGCTGTAGATAGTGCGATTGATATCATCCCTTACAATCTGGAATATCTTAAAGACTGCAGCCTTCCAGGTTCTAACAGTGAAGAAGAATTTGAAGGAGGAGGGGACAAAAATGGCAAATAGCGGACTGCTGGCCAAGCGCCTTGCGAATGCAAATCATCCCCAGTCCAATCCTCCTGAGATACACACACAGGCAGAACCAAAGAGAATGGTATCTCAAAATATGTCCAAGACAGAGGATCATGATATTCTGAATAAAAAAAATAAAACAGAAAAAGCCTCGGTCATTTTTTCAGCACCGGAACCGGAAAAGACTGAGGCTCAGATTGAAATCGAAACATTAAAGAAACATCACGAAGAGCAGAAAAAAATGGAAAGGTGGAAACTTTCTACCCGCATCATCAACATTTTTCTGGTCGCTGCCTGCGTATATGTCCTGTTTCTCATTTACGGCGTTCTGGTAACAGATTATCAATATTCAGATAATGGAACGATCGAACCACAGACATTAACTGTTTCTGAAATAAAAGACAGGAAAAATTTCGAGGAAATCTATTATCAATATCTGCACTGCCGGAACCTGTACGAAAAAGTCCTGCTTTTGGATTACCGTATGGGAAAGGGAGAAGAGGATCCGTTAACTTTGGCTCCGGAATATGAGTCCATGTTAGATGAAGTATCAGATCTTTCCATTAAGACTGATGCGTTGGAAGTTGATTCCCAGTACAGCCAGATCAAATCCCTGCTCCTGACTTGGATCAAAGATGATATTGCAGTCTATCTCCAGAATATGTCTGCAGCCATCTCCAAGAATGATGCAGACACGGCTAATAATGCCCTGCAGGATAAAGACAGGGTCTATTCGGATTTTTCCGTTATTACACAGAATATTGCAGCAACTGGAGAGAATATCAAGGGTGTGGATATCACAGATGTTAAGGAGTGGACTCCAGAAAATTATGTTGATGAGGAAATTAATGGAAAGTAGGTAATACCATGGCATCAAACAGTGATTATGAAATCTTATTAAATAAATATAATATTGCGATCGCAAAAGCCCAGGATCTTCAGGAACAGCTCCAGACCAAACAAAAACAATGGGAGAAACGGGATGCTGATTTTTCTGTCGTAGAAAAGGTTACAAGAGAGCTATGCGAAGATATCCTTGCGAAAGCGCCAAAAGAAATGGTACTTGGCAGAGATTATTCCTGGAGTTCAGTACCGATTGTTGAGCTTGTAAATCCAAGGGCGTTTTAAAAACTTATGTAGAAAATCAAATTTCTTTTATGCGGAAGATCATGGACCAGTCAGAATGGAGACGGCAGGAAATTGAAAGTTTACAAGAACAGATATCCATCATGAAGACACAGCCGGGAACGCTTAATATCTCACAAGAAGATTTAAAAAAGCAGATTGAGGCAGAAAGAGTAAAAGAGAAAGCAGTTGCCACTATGCCAAAAAAGACAAAAGAACTTGTAAAAAACGGAAAAGCAGAAATTATCATTGACGGTTATGATCAGATCGATCCTGATGAAGAAGACCTTTATGATGGGGTTGCAGAGGCAAATGCCAAAGTTCAGATCACTCCAAAATCTGTTCCGGTCACACAGAACAGAAAACAGGCAGAACAAAAAAAGAAAAGGAAAGAAGAAAAGTCAAAAGCTCATATGATAGATCTGGCAGAATATGAAAAAAAACTGGATGAAGTCGGATGGAATCTGATCCGGCTTATGGGAAACACAGGCATATCCGTCTATAAAGATATAGAATCAGAGATGTTCAAAAAAGACCCATCTGTCACATCGAACAAACTCAGGTCCTGTATGGGAGTATTGACATCTATTGGAATCACTCATAGAGAGGAAGTGTCGAACCCGCTCCGTGGAAAAATGTACGTTTACCATTTAACTGATATGGGAGCAAGATTATATAAAGATAAATTTAATAAGATCCCAGTAACTTCTGAAATGGATATACTTACTGCAGAACACGATAACTGTGTCCATGGTTACGGTATCAAATTTATTGCTGACATGATGCGGGAGAGCAATGCTTATCAAAGCGTTTCTGACAGGAACCGTAAAAATCCTATCACTATTTCAGATGGTGTTTCATACGTCCCGGATATCATCTGTACAGATAAGAATGGACATAAGATTTATTTTGAATATGAGCTGGTGAATCATACACAGACTAATTTTAATGGAAAATGCAACAAGATGACTTCCGTTACCGATACATTGAATTTTATTGTTCCGAACCGTGAAGCCGTAGATAAACTTGGTGAAAAAGTAAAAAAATGGATTGAAAACAGAGGGAACGTTTCCTTAAAGCACATTACGGTGCGTGTTACCAGTGCTTATCAGATTAAAGATGTGGATCTAAGCCTCGACAAAAGCTGGAAGCTGGTGTTTAAACCCGGCAAACGGGATGAACCGTATGTAAATTTTTGATCCACTCTGTCTCTTTTGACAACCTGCCGGATATTTTCGGCAGGTTTTTGTTTTACATCTGATTTACCATTCTAATATTAAGAAATGATTTTAGAAAGGATGTGGAGTCATGCTGAATTCTTTTCTTGCGTTCCATGTTAATGCTGTCAGTAATTTCGCTTACATGGTCACAAGCAATTTGTGGTTCATTCTCCTGATCATAGGAGTGGTAGGGACCATCGCCTTAAATTTAAAAGAAGAGATCGATGTCTCTGTCAGAGAAGAGCAGAACATCATCTAAGACATTACAGAAAGAAGGTGGAACTATGCAGCAGGTGCAAAAACCTCTGACTTATAAACAGAACATGAGTAAAACAGAAGTCTTCCATGTTATCAAGGCAATCGGCATACCGCTTATGGTCTTTGGACTGGGACTTTTTACAATTTCAAATTTTGCAGCATTTGGAGCAAAACTGATCTGTCCATTATCAGGAGCCATGTGGCTGGTCGGGTTTATCGTTGCACTCTTCATGCCATCCCAGCGCAGAGAGACATTGAATCAGACCATGGTGATATGCAGTATTTATTTTTTAGCGCTCCTAGGACTTAAGATCCTGCTGGCAGTCGTATCTGGCGTCAGTTCTGAGATGATTGCGGCCAGTTACGACCAGGCAATCCCGACTTCTACCGGGAATGCGATCCCGGGATACCTGCAGAGCATGCTCTGGTTCGTTGCAGTCCTTTTACCGGTCGGCAATATTTCCATGCAAGTCAAACGTTTGTTCCAGTTCAAACATAACCAGTCCCTGCACAAGACTTTTGGACAAAAACGTGGAATCCGCAGTAATGGTAAGAGCAACAGCACGCTGACACAGTAAAAAAGAAAGGAGCGAATACAGGTGTTATCTTTATTTGACATAAAAAAAATATTAAGCCCAAGCAGAGATTATATGCCGGAAGATGACTTCCGTATCATCCAGAGCTGGGCGGAATATGACGATTCTTCTTCCAAGACACCGGAAGAGAGAAACTTAGATTATCTTTGTTATGAACTGGAAGTCATGAATCCGGATACCGGAGAACGGACACATTTTTATAAAGCAATCAAGATGGCCAGAGTCATTCGTTTGCCGGCAAATGCTAAACAATCTACAGCCTTTATGGATATGCAGGAGCAGGTCCTTGCCGGTGTACATGAGCAGAATTACAACCTGATCACGGTCATTGCGAACATTATCCGTCCGGTGGCACTGGGACTCTTATATCTGTACGGTGTACAGGGCGTTTCGGACAGCCTGGAAGAAGCAAAGGCAAAAGCTCATTCTGACTTCCTTGGATTTATTGGTATGATGCAGGGTACTTTCCGAGTTTTAGAGATGAAGAATGTAGAAGCACAGGAAACAGAGTGGTTACGTGAAAAAATGTACAATATGGATTATCTTACTGTTGTCCGCGGTATCCCAAAAGCAAATAAAGCAGGAGAGGATGCAGGAAACCGAGGAATGGGTGGAAACAATCTGAACCCGGATTCCCAGGGAACGTTGGAAGAAATGATCACTGGTATGGCTGATTATGAATACGTGATCGAAATCTTATCCACACCTGTCTACATGGATACTCTGATGGGTTGGCAGAGACGTTCACAGAAAGAAATGACTGACTGGTATGGACAATTACAAGGAACGAAATCCTTAAGCCTGAATCTATCTATCCCAATGATGTATATGGCAAATGCAAGCCAGAGCCAGGGATGGAGCAAGGCATATACAGACGCCAGCACGGTCAGCTATTCCCAGGGCGAGAATTTCTCGACTTCCCAAGGACAGTCAGTCGGGGAATCTTTATCCAGAAGTTTCGGACAGTCCGTAGGACATACTGAGGGACAGTCCCTTACCAATTCCGTTTCCCAGGGAATCACCCACAGCCAGGGTGTCAGTTTTGGGGAATCCTTCGGGCAGAGCCACGGATTCAACACCGGGCAGAGCCAGGGAATCAGTAATGGGATTAGCCAGGGTGCCAGTGCTGGTGTATCGAATGGGATCAGTGCAAATACCGGACGGAGTTTATCCCAGGGTGTAAATTCCTCCCAGTCTTTCGGACATAGCGAGGGAAGCAGTTACAATCTTTCTCACGGGCAAAATGTCTCTCAAAGCCACAATGTTTCCCAGAGCCAGAATATTGGATACAATCAGTCAGAATCTGTCAATATGGGAAATTCTGCAAGTTACGGTCAGTCATCAGGACAGTCCATGAGCAAGGGTTACAACAACAGTTACAACTCCGGGAATTCTTTCGGGGCAAGCAGTAGCGTCAATGTAGGACAGAGCCACGGGAACAGCTTTGGACACTCACAATCAAAAGGGTATTCTGGTGGAGTAAATGGAGGAGTTTCTTTAGGTGTTAATCTATCTGGTAACAGATCAACTAACGGAAGTGCTGGCATCAATGTAGGTGAATCAAATTCTCAATCTGTTAGCTCAGGTTCCGGACAGAATTGGGGAACCAGTTTCGGGCAGTCCTTTGGCGCATCTGCTTCTTCCGGTGCGACATTCGGACAGAGTGTCAGCCAGGGTGAAAGTATCGGCTATGGACAGTCCCACGGTATGAGCCAGAGCTTCGGTGCATCGGAAAGTTATGGAACCAGTGTTGGCGAAAGCCTATCGCAAGGATGGGGCGTTAACCAGTCTGACAGCGTTTCCAAGAGTTTTGGAAATTCCGTTTCTATGGGACAGACACAGAGCCTGGGACAATCCTATGGCACATCCCAGTCCCAGAATATCGGACAGAATTTTGGTACCAGTGCTTCGGAAAACATTGGGGAAAATTACGGACTCAGTGCTTCAAGAAATGTCGGACAGAGCGAAAGTGTTTCTGAATCACAGACATTAGGACAATCCCTCGGACAATCCGTCAGCAATTCCATGACACAGTCTGCATCTACCGGATATGGACAAAATGTTGGAAGGACAGAAAGTGTATCCAATGGGAACAGCTATACGACCAGCAATGGACAGAGCCGTGGCAGCAGTAACGGTTCATCCGGGACTTCGACACTTGGAACCAGCAGTTCTATGGGACTTGGGCCGTCCATCGGTTACAGTAAATCTTACCAGTGGTTAGATCAGGGAGTAAAAGACCTTCTGGAGTTGCTGGAATACCAGAATGAACGTATCAAAAAGGCACTTCGGGGCCAGGGGGCATTTTACACCTATGTCTATATTGCCTGCCCGTCTTTAGATGCATTGTCAACCGCACAGGCTGTTGCAAAATCTACCTGGCAGAATGAATATGCTATGATTCAGCCGATCCAGATCCTGGACCTGACAGAGCATGAACAGAAACATCTGCTATACCATTTTGCGGCATTTTCCGCAGATGTGACAAAGGAAGATGTCTACGGAGTAGAAGAATATAAATATTGTACTGTTTTACTGCCGGAAGAATATGTGGCTTATACACATCTTCCAAGAATATCGGAAGGAGGCGTATTCAGTATCATACAGGACATTCCAAAATTCAGCGTGCCGTCCATGCTGAAGGGCGAAATTTATATGGGTACGATCCTGAACCCGGAACGCTTTACATTCAAGAATGGATACCGCACTCAGTTCGACTACCGGATTGATGAGGCCGGACTGATGCACGGATTCTTTACCGGTGCGTCCCGTTCCGGAAAAACGGTAGCAGCTATGAGGTTCATTGCAGAACTGTCAAAAGTCCGTAGAAAAAAGACAGGAAAGCGATTAAGAATTGTTGCCATGGATCCAAAACAGGACTGGAGGACGTTAGGAAGATATGTGGAACCGGAACGGTTCAACTTCTATTCACTTGGTAATGTAAACTTCCGTCCGGTCAAGATCAATCCTTGGAAAATCCCGAAAGGCGTATGGCCGCAGACCTGGATCGACGGTGTCATTGACATCTACTGCCGTGCTTATGGACTTTTAGAGCGAGGCAAACAGATGCTCGGTGATGTAATCTATGAGATTTACGATGAATGCGGGGTCATGGAAGCATGCAACAAGGACAACTGGAAAGAGACCGTCCCGGATCTGTCAAAGGGAGTTAACTTTGATTCTATCTACAAACGTATGTTTGACAAAAAGGCATCCCTGGAAGATCCAAATAACAAAGGCGGACGTGCAGGAAATGATACCCGTGATGCTTATGCGAGACTTTTGGACAGGCTTTCCTGCTTCAGCCGTGAGTATTCCGTAGAACACAGGCTTTATGGAACATCAGACGGAATTGGAATTGATGACCTGATCGGGGATGATGACATCACAGTACTGGAATCAAAAGGACTTGAAAATACGTTCAAGAACTTCATCTTTGGTGTGATCACTTCCGGATTTTATAAATTTGCCCTTGCACATGAAGGCGGCTATCTGGCCGATGACCAGTATGAGACCGTTCTTGTTATTGAGGAAGCAAATGAGGTATTGACCGGAAATGATGCTGCCGGAACTGGTGGCGGGGAAAGCTTTGGAATGAGCGGGCAGTCCGAATTTGAACAGATCCTGGACCAGAGTGCAGGATACGGACTTTTTATTTTTGCTATTACACAGAAAATTGCAGATATGCCTTCTTCTATTATTGCGAACTCTGGACTTGTTTTTGCAGGTAAATTAAAACGTCCAGATGATATCAATGTTGTTGTCCGTGCGGTCGCAAGAGAAGAGCGTATTGATGACAGGGATCTGGTGAAATGGTTTCCTCGAAGCCCAACAGGATGGTTCGTATGCCAGAGTTCCAGAACATTTGATTTTAAAGATGCAGAGCCAATTTTAGTCCAGATCAGCCGGTTGAATATTAATCCGCCATCAAATCTGGAACTGGATGAAATCATGATCCAGAAAGAAGCAGCAAAACATCTTAAAACAATGGCATCTTAATAATTTACAGCAGCTCGTATATTGGGCTGCTGTTTCTGCGCAAATACGTTCCTCTGATTCATCATTCTAATAGTGTACGAAAGAATATACGAGGAGGGAATTATGCTGAATATAAACCAAATATACAACGAAGATTGCCTGTCTGGTATGAAAAAACTTTCGGATGGTTCCATTGATTTTATATTTTCTGACCTTCCATATGGAATCACAAATAATTCTTGGGATATTCCTATTCCATTAGATACGATGTGGGAAGAATTTGAAAGGATCATCAAAGACAATGGCTGTATTGCATTGTGGTCGCAATCTCCATTTGACAAGACACTCTCCTGTAGCAATCTCCAATTATACCGATATGAATGGATCATTGAGAAAACAAAAGCCACAGGACATCTGAATGCAAAAAAAGATGCCAATGAAAGCACACGAAAATGTCTTGATCTTTTATAAAAAACTTCCGGTATATCATCCCCAGATGACCGATGGACATTCCCCAGTTCATTCCTATACAAAACACACAACGGACGGAAGTAATTATGGAAAAACAAAGATTGGAATTTCAGGAGGCGGCAGCACACAAAGATATCCCAGAGACGTCCTGAAATTTTCTTGGGATACACAAAAGAGCAAAATCCATAGTACACAGAAGCCGATTGCAGCATGTGAATATTTCATCCGCACTTATACAAATCCGGGAGACATCGTGCTGGATCCATGCGCAGGAAGCGCAACAACTGCCGTGTCCGCAATTAATACCAATCGGAATTTTATTTGTTTTGAGAAAGATAAGGAAATATATAGCAAAGCAAAGGAAAGGATTCTCAAAGCTCAAAATAATATATAACAAAAGACTGCAGAGTAATCTGCAGTTTTTTTTGTCCGAAAAACAGATTATGATTGCCTGTTTTTCCATACTATTATTGACCGACAAAATAATGAAAGTGAGGCGAAATCGTTTGTGAATGCAAAAAATAAGAAAATCATTATGATCCTATTGACTGCTCTGGTCATTGCCGTGATCGGCGGAATTGCCCTTTACATGTACCTGGTCCCTCAGAAAACTACGATATATGTATTTAATGATAATTATCAGGCAGGTACCGCACTGACAGAAAAGATGCTGACCCCTGTACAGGCAGATTCCAAGATCGTAGTTGCAGGCAAAAATTCCAATACATCCTCCCGATTCGTTACCGGCGCAGACATCAAGGCTGTGTTAAATTCCGGGGATTCTCTGAGAATGGATGTAGCAGAAGGTATGCCGCTGACTTTATCGATTCTGTCAGTTACGGGAGGCTCTTCTGTTGAAATGAACATGGATCCGGCAAAAATCGCTGTTACAGTTCCAGTTACAAGCATTACAGGTGTAACAAAGGACTTAAAAGAAGGCTCCAGAGTCAACATTTACACCACTGGTGGAGATGCCAACGGAACGACACTTCTGTTCCAGAACATGCGAGTTCTTTCTATAGAGAAAGACAGTAATGGTGAACTTTCCAGTGCAACCATTGAGGTAAGCACAGATGAATCATTGAAACTTGTTTATGCAGCTAACACAAGCTCCATTTACTTTGGACTTGTTGATAGCAGCGGTTATGAGTATACCGAAGAAAAAACACCAAGTTATGCTCCGGCAACAACACAGGAAAATCAGTAAACCAAAAACAGCCATACTGCAAATACAGGAATATTTCCTATTCTGCAATATGGCTGTATCAAAAAAAAAGAAGGAGAAACACAGACATGAAAAAAATATTATTACTTGATACGAACCAGGCATTCACATCAGATGTAGAGAGCCGCCTCATTTTAGACAGCATCGATGATGCAGACATTATTATCGGTACGAATTTCGATAATGTATCGATTGATATCGAAAAGTATAAACCTACGGAATTGGTTTTGAATACAGCATTACTTTCTGCCCGTCCGGATTGGAAGATTGGGATACCGGTCAGATGTTATGCAAGATCAGCAGAGGGAATCTCCGAAGCGAACGAAAAAGATATTCCATGTTACGGAATCATAAAAACAGCAAAAGACCTCCTTTCATCCATTGAATCCGAAAAATTTGTTGAAGTCGTATCTGAAAGATCAGCAGCACCAAAGAAACAAAATGATCATGTCCAAAAAACAATTTCAGACACATTAAGACCTTCACAGACACCGGATCCACAGATGAATGCTACCGAAACTCAGTTTTCTCCAGAAAAACAGCCAGGTGTACAGAATCAATCAGGAGCTGAAATACCAATGTCAAGAATGACCATGGAACAGATGCAGGCAATGATGATGCAGATGTTCCAGCAGATGCAGAATCAAGGGAATTCGGGCACTGCTACACAAGAAGGGCAGACTACACTGCTCCAGCCGGATATGCAGAATCAGCCATGGAGAACAAATGAAATGAAGGAACAGCAGATGTTCCAGGTGGCTCATCCTATTCCAGAGTCTGATCCAGCTTCGACAGTAAAACCGGATGATGTTCTTGGTGCGCATTCTGAACACAAAAATATCAAAGAAAAATTGGAGGAGTCCAGACGTAAGAAAGAAGAGGAAGAAAGGGAACGTACAGAAGCAATCCGCAAAAAGCAAGAAGCAGAAGCCAATGCAGCAGTCGAAAACGATCTTGGAAATGTCAGGAAACCGGCAAAGGTCATTACAGTCTATTCTGC